>Ga0208018_100016_pt1 | contig 135726 bp, 127 predicted proteins | sample 31_taG_FD_184105 | JGI IMG/M metagenome (GOLD analysis project Ga0208018, IMG submission 184105) | Marine viral communities from the Gulf of Mexico - 31_GoM_OMZ_CsCl metaG (SPAdes) (version 2) | ecosystem: Environmental > Aquatic > Marine > Oceanic | place: Gulf of Mexico | collected 2015-07-12 | reverse complement strand
CGCAGGAAGGTCGATTTACCGCCCATGTTCGGCCCGCCGATCAGCCACAGCCGGTCGGTCTCGCCGAGAGCGCAATCATTGGGCACGAAGCGCTCGCCCGCCTTGGAGAGGGCAGCCTCGACCACCGGATGCCGACCCGCAACGATCTCCAGACACGGCGCGTCCTCGATCACGGGCGCACACCAGTCGCCTTCGGCTGCACGCTCCGCCAATCCCGCCGCAACGTCGATCCGGGCGAGCGCATCGGCGGTGCGCGCAATTGCCTCGCGCGCGGTCACCACCGCTTCGACCAGCGCCTCGAAATGCGCCTCTTCGGCTGCCAGTGCGTGCCCACCCGCCTCGGCAATGCGGCTCGCTTCCTCGTGCAGGTGGACCGAGTTGAACCGCACCGCGTTCGCCATCGTCTGCCGGTGGGTAAAGCCGCTCTCGGGCTTCATCAGCGCATCGCCGTGTCGCGCGGGCACCTCGATGAAATAGCCGAGCACGCCGTTGTGCTTGATCTTGAGTGCGGAAATCCCGGTTTCCGTGCGGTAGCGCGCTTCCATCGCGGCAATCGCCCGCCGCGCGTTCCCGCTGGTCTCGCGCAGGGCGTCGAGCGCGTGGTCGTATCCGCTGGCGATATAGCCGCCGCTCTGCCGTTCGGTCGGCGGGGAGGGGACGAGCGCGCGCGACAACTCGTCGACCAGCGCGCCATGGCCGGTCAGGGCGGGGAGCAGCGTGTCGAGCAGCGCGGGGCGATCGGGCAGGCGTGAGAGCGCGCCGTGCAGGTCGCGCGCCTGTGCCAGCCCGTCGCGCACCTGCCCCAGATCGCGCGGGCTCCCGCGATCCGCCACCAGCCGCGCCAGCGCGCGCGCGACATCGGGGATTGCACGCAGAGCCTGCCGCACGTCTCCGCGCAGGATCGGGTCCTCGTGAAAGAAGCGGACCAGCGCCAGTCGCGCCTCGATCATGGGTTTGCGCGCGAGCGGGGCAGAGAGGTCCTCGGCCAGCAGCCGCGCACCCGCACTGGTCACGCAGCGATCGACCGTGCCGAGCAGGCTGCCCGCGCGTTCCCCGCTCTGGGTGGCGGTGATTTCCAGACTAGTGCGGCTCGCTTCGTCGATCGCCATCGTCGCGTCGGTCGCGTTGACGGTCGGCGGCAGGAGGAACGGCATCGTCCCGCGGCCGGCATGTTCGAGGTAGGCAAGCAGCCCGCCCGCCGCCGCGAGCATTGCGCGGCTGAAATCGCCGAAGGCGTCGAGCGTCGCGACCTGGTGCAGCTCCTGCAATCGCTGACGCCCGCGTTCGCTGGCAAAGTCGGAGGGCGGGCGCAGGGTCGCCTCGGCAGGCGCAGGCTCCCAATCCTCTGGCGCAACGATCTCGCGCGCGCCGAGTCGGGAGAGCGCGGTCGCGAGGCCATCGGGGCCGCATTCCTCCAGTTCCATCCGCCCGGTCGAGATATCGCATGCCGCGATGCCGACACTGCCGCGCACCTCGCAAACCGCCGCCAGCCGATTGGCGCGGCGCGGTTCGAGCAGCGCATCCTCGGTCAGCGTGCCCGCAGTGACGAAGCGGATGATCTCGCGCGCGACCAGCACCTTGGACGAAGGCTTGCCCTCCGCCTTGGCGCGTGCCTTTGCCTCGTCGGGCGTCTCGACCTGTTCGGCGATCGCGACCCGGTGCCCGGCGCGGATGAGCCGTGCGAGGTAGCCGTCCGCCGCATGCACCGGCACGCCGCACATCGGCACCGACTCGCCGCCGCTCTCGCCCCGGCTGGTCAGCGCGATATCGAGCACGCCTGCGGCGACCTTCGCATCGTCGAAGAACAGCTCGAAGAAATCGCCCATGCGATAGAACAACAGGCAATCGCCAGCTTGGCGCTTGAGCGCATGGTACTGTTCCATCATCGGGGTAAGCTTGGCGGTCACGGACACCGACCTAGCGATCCGGACCCCGATTCGGGAAGCGAGCGGGTTTCGCCTGTCCCCTGTCGCATTCGCCTAAAGCTGCTCGGCACCACTGGCGGTTTGCGGGCGTTGCCTCTACGGCACCCGCGACATCGGGACGAACGCGGACACGAAAAGGGCGCAAATGGCTGACGACAAGAATGCTGACTTCGAGGCACGCGAGGCACTGCTCTATCACGAGGCGGGCCGACCGGGTAAAATCGAGATCATCGCGTCGAAGCCGATGGCGACCCAGCGCGATCTCAGCCTTGCCTATTCGCCCGGCGTCGCCTCGCCGGTGCAGGCGATTGCCGACGATCCTGCCAATGCCGCGAGATACACCGCGCGTTCGAACCTCGTCGCCGTCATTTCGAATGGCACAGCCATCCTCGGCATGGGCAATCTCGGCGCGCTCGCCAGCAAGCCGGTGATGGAAGGCAAGGCGGTCCTGTTCAAACGCTTCGCCGACGTCGATTCGATCGACCTCGAGCTCGATACCGAAGATCCCGACAAGTTCATCGAAGCGGTCGCGCTGATGGAGCCGAGCTTCGGCGGGATCAACCTGGAAGACATCGCCGCGCCCGAATGCTTCATCATCGAACAGGCGCTGCGCGAGCGGATGAACATCCCGGTGATGCACGACGACCAGCACGGCACCGCGATCATCGCCACCGCCGGGCTGATCAACGCCTGCCACCTGACCGGGCGCGATCTCAAGAACGTGCGGATGGTGGTCAACGGGGCGGGGGCGAGCGCGCTCGCCTGCACCGCGCTGATCAAGTCGGTAGGCGTGCCGCACGAAAACGTGATCGTGTGCGACCGTTCGGGCCCGATCTATCCCGGCCGTGCCGATGTCGACCAGTGGAAGAGCGCGCACGCGGTCGAAACCGATGCGCGCAGCCTTGAGGAAGCGCTCGATGGCGCGGACATCTTCCTCGGCCTGTCGGCTGCCGGTGCGCTCAAGCCCGAATGGGTGGAGAAGATGGCGAAGTCGCCGATCATCTTCGCAATGGCCAACCCCGTTCCCGAAATCATGCCCGAGGAAGCCAAGGCGGTACGGCCCGACGCGATCATCGCGACCGGCCGCAGCGATTATCCCAACCAGGTCAACAACGTGCTGGGCTTCCCCTTTATCTTCCGCGGCGCGCTGGATGTGCGCGCGACCGCGATCAACGAAGAGATGAAGATCGCCGCAGCCGAGGCGATTGCCGGGCTGGCGCGCGAACGCGTGCCCGAAGAGGTCGCCGCGGCCTATGGCAAGAACCAGAAGTTCGGCACCGACTACATCATCCCCGCGCCGTTCGATCCGCGCCTGATGGAAGTCGTGTCCTCCGCCGTCGCCGAAGCGGCGATGAAGTCGGGCGTGGCGCAATTCCACATCGAGGATATGGACGCCTATCGGCTGGCGCTCAAATCGCGTCTCAACCCCACCACATCGGTGCTCACGCGGGTGTACGAGGAAGCCAAGGCCAATCCCAAGCGGGTGGTCTTCGCCGAGGCGGAAGAGGACGTCGCCCTGCGCGCCGCGATCCAGTTCCGCGATTTCGGTTACGGCACGCCGATCCTCGTCGGGCGGACCAAGGCCGTGGCGGACAAGATGCACATGCTCGGCGTGTCCGATCCGGGCAGCTTCGAAATCCAGAACTCGGCCGACAGCGAACACGTGCCCGAGATGGTCGACTTCCTCTACAAACGGCTCCAGCGGCGCGGGTATACCGAGCGTGACGTGCGCCGCATGGTCAACCAGGATCGCAACGTTTTCGCCTCGCTGCTGGTCGCGCTGGGGCATGGCGACGCGCTGATTTCAGGCCTGACGCGCACCTATGCGCAGACCGCGCGCGAGATCGGTCGCGTGCTCGACCCCAAGCCGGGCGGCATTTCCTTCGGGATTCACATGCTGGTCGGCAAGAACCACACGACCTTCCTCGCCGACACCACGATCAACGAGCGTCCCACCTCGAAGGACCTTGCGCATATCGCGTGCGAGACGGCGGAAGTGGCGCGGCGCATGGGGCACGAGCCGCGCGTGGCGTTCCTCTCCTACTCCACCTTCGGCAACCCGCCGGGCAAGTGGCTCGAGAACATCCGCGACGCGGTGCACATCCTCGACGAGAAGCAGCCCGGATTCGAATACGAAGGCGAGATGGCACCCGACGCTGCGCTCAACGAAAAGGTGATGGCGCTCTATCCGTTCAGCCGCCTGTCGGGCCCCGCGAACGTGCTGATCATGCCCGGCCTGCAATCGGCCAACCTGTCGGCCAAGCTGCTGCGCGAACTGGGCGGCGACGCGACGATCGGACCGATGCTGGTGGGGATGGAAAAGCCCGTCCAGATCGTGCCGGTCACCGCCAACGTGCCCGACGTACTGACGCTGGCGGTGCTGGCTGCAGCCGGAGTGGTCGAATAGCGAATAGCGGTGGAGCGGTCCCCTAGAAGGGGATCGTCTCCCCCTTGTAGTTTACGAAGCGGTAGCCACCGCCACCGGCCTTCTCGACCACATCGGCAAGCCCGGTGCAGCTTTCGTCGACCGTGATGCTGGCGTTGGGCCCGCCCATGTCGGTCTGCACCCAGCCGGGATGGAGCGAGAGGACTTCGATCTTCCGCTCCTTCGCCTGCTGTTCCGAAATGCCCTTGGCCAGCATATTGAGCCCGACCTTGCTGACGCGGTAGAACTCGTAGCCTCCCGAACTGTCGGCGATGGAGCCCATCAGCGAGGACATGAAGGCGAGCGTGCCGCCGTCCTTCAGCAGCGGCAGCAGTGCCTTGCCGACGCGTACCGGGCCGTAGGCGTTGGTCTGCATCACATGCGCGATTTCGTCGTCGGTCGCCTGTTCGGCGGACTGGTGCGATGCGCCGGTGATCCCGGCATTGACGATGATCGCGTCGAGCGTGCCTTCGCCGAACTTGCTGGAGAGACCCTGATAGGTGTCGGGCTTGGTCACATCGACCGTCACGATCTCGACGGCGTTGTCGTGGTCTCGCGCAGCATCGCGCAAGCCGTCGCTCGGCGAGCGCTCGCTCGCCACGACATGCCAGCCGCGGCTGCCGAATTCTTTGGTCAGGCCGAGCCCGATTCCGCGTGAAGCGCCGATGATGAGGATCTGCTTGCTCATGGTCGTGTCTCCTTAGGCCGGGTGGACCAGCGTTTTGAGGTTCATGAATTCGTGCAGGCCGAACTCGGACAGCTCGCGCCCGTGGCCGGAGCGCTTGATGCCACCGAAGGGCGCTTCGATCTTCGATCCGTTGACCGCGTTGAACGTGGTCATCCCGGCCTCGATTTTGTTGGCGAAATGCTCCTTCTCGGCTTCGTCTGTCGTCCACACCGCGGAGCCGAGACCGTAGGGTATGGCGTTGGCGATGGTGGTCGCCTCTTCGACGTCCTTCGCCTTGTAGAGCTGGCCGACGGGGCCGAAAATCTCGTCCGTGCCCGTTTCGCTGGCGAGCGGAACGTCGGTCAGCAGGCCGGCGGTCATCCACGCGCCGGGCCGGTCGATCTTTTCCGCCCCGAACAGCAGCGTGCAGCCTTCTTCCTTGGCCTTGGCGACCTGCTTCAGCACGGTGTCGCGCTGGCCCTCGCTCGAAAGCGGGCCAAGCTCGGTATCGTCGTCCATCGGGTCGCCCAGCTTTACGTCCTTTAGTGCGGACACGAAGCGATCGGCGAAATCGCTATAGATATCGGCGTGGACGATCGTGCGCTTGCCGCAGATGCACGACTGCCCATTGTTCTGAATCCGCGCGGTCACCGCGTCCTTCACCGCCTGATCGATATCGGCCGAGGGCATTACGATGAAGGGGTCGCTGCCGCCCAGTTCAAGCACAACCTTCTTCAGGTACTTGCCCGCCTGCGCAGCCACCGCGCTGCCCGCACCCTCGCTGCCGGTCAAAGTCGCTGCGACGACGCGCGGATCGGCGATGACGTCGTTGATGGGGTCGGACGAAACGCACAGGTTCTGGAACAGTCCCTCGGGCCCTCCGGCCTCGAGCACCAGTTCTTCCATCCGCTTGGCGACGCCTTGCACGATGCTGGCGTGTTTAAGCAGGCCGACATTGCCCGCAAGGATCGTCGGCGCGAGGAAGCGGATCACCTGCCAGTAGGGGAAGTTCCACGGCATCACCGCCAGCACCGGGCCGAGCGGCAGCCAGCGCCCTTCGGCCTTGCCACCATCGGACAGGTCCCAGAACCGCGATTCGAGCATCGGCGGGCCGTTCTCGGCAAAATGATGCAGCAGGTTGGCGCATTTGCCGACCTCGGCCCGCGCCTGCGTGATCGGTTTGCCCATCTCGGTGACGGCCAGCCGGGCAAGCTCTTCCTGATTGGCTTCGTACAGGTCGCCGAGCTTGGAGAGGACCTTGGTTCGCTCGTCGAGCGAAGTCGCCCGCCAGTCGCGAAATGTGCGGGTGGCGGTCTCCAGTTTCCGGTCGATGCCGTTCTGGTCGAGCGTTTCGTATTCGGCGATGGTCTCGCCGGTTGCGGGATTCTTGGTGGTGATCACGGGGGCGCTTCTTTCGGGTTTGCCTACACCCTCTTCAATCGATGCCCCGCCTTGCCGTTCCGGCGCTACCGCCGCCGGTAGCGGAAGTACCACACCTTAGTAGTCATACTATCATAATACGCTGATATATAATCATTAATCAGCATTTTTTGATGCCCATTTTCTCGGCTAGCAATCACCCGGTAATCACCATGCCAAATTTGTTAAGCACGCGCCCCCATGAACCGATTTCTGCGTTTGCGATCATGAGGCGGGTGCTGCCAACCGGAAGCAGGTTGCGAAACGCTTGCGATCAGCCGCGCTTATCCCTGCTTCTGTGAATAGGTGTTCCCACCGTGTCGCCACGATTCTGCTCATGTCTTCGGCGATTGCGTTCGCGTCATCAGGGCCGAGGTCGAAGACCGCGGCACCGGCGAGAGCATTCTCGATCGTTGCAGCGCGACCTTCCGGCCCGACGCCGAGGACGAGCCGGCGCTCCAGTCCCAGCTGCGGCTTCGGCACTACATCGTAAAGCGGCGAAAGCCGCCATCCCTCACCATCGAACAAGAAGCCATGATTACGCAGGTGATCATCATCATTGGTGACGAGGATATTGAGCAACATACGACGAAATAGCTCGTGCAGATCCTGGCGCACTTCGGTTCCGAATTGCCGGATCGCTCCTGCGAGATCGGCATAGCTGAAGCTGCTGACCTCGCTCTCATGCGCCCCGAGCATTGTGAGCCCCGAAGCAAAGGGCCTGCGTTCCAGCCAGTTGCCGTGAGGAATCCGATCGAACCGCTCGATCAGATAGATGTCGCGATCAAGGACACAGCGGAAGTCGAGTGGCGGCACATCGAGACCACATTCGCTGGCAAGCCGCATCGTCGCCAGTTCAACTCTGCATTCGGGAAAGCTGTCCCCGCGCTTCTGGAATTTCGCGATCCAGGGTTGCTCGCCGATCTTTGTAGCTGCCTTCGGTCGGGCACCGCCCAAAGATGATCCGGCTGCCAGCAAGGCTCTCAAGTTCTCGTCGAGTTCGTCGACATGCTGCGCGCGTTCGGCGGCTTCCGCTAGCTCTGCGAGCGTGAACTCTTCGCCCGGAGCAGGGCCACCCCCCCATGGCGTGATTCTCTCTGGCTGGGCGGGTGTTGGCCCGAAGGCGAGCGCGCCTACACGATGTTCGCCCGAGGCCAGAATGAGATCGATTTCGCTCGGCAAGCGATCGCCCATCGCCTTGTACATCAGGTATTGGCCCCAGCCGTCAGGAGCAGCATCTCGAATGCCACCAAACACGGCAAAGCCTTCTTCCGTCCTGAATGTTTGAGAAGTTCCAGCTTCGTGCAACGGCAGAGCTACAGGATCGACCGCAATACGGTCAGCGCGTTCCAGATAACGCCGCCCGTAAGCGAAGGTAGCAAACTGGTTGCGCGGTTCATCGGTCATCGTGAGAAGGCCTGCCGGAACAGGCCCCTCCTCAAGATGCACGAAGACATAGGTGCGGATGGTTGTCACGGCTTGCTAGAAATCCAGATCATCGTCGCTGACAGCGTGGGTCTTTTGGGGCAGGCGGGACAGATCCTCGCTTATGCCGGCCCGGTCACTGTCTGGGGTTACCAGCTCGGCAAGGCGCTGTGTCATCCCAAGGACATGCAGGGCGCTCGCCAGAACCGCGAGGCCCACGGTAGGATCCCCCGCTTCGAGGCGTTGCAGCGTTTGAACCGAGACGATCATGCGCTCGGCCATCAAACGCTGAGGAAGTTTTCTCCGGCGGCGAGCAAGGGCGATATCCTTGCCCAGCCGTGCAATTGCACGTTGGCTCTGGGGCGGTAGTCCGCTAGCTGCTCGGGACGAACGGGGCATGGCTCGACATATGACATATCATGCAAAATTCCGCAAATAGAAATGATATGTCATGTTTTTGTGCTCTTTCGCTTGAAGCAGACTTACCGAAGGAAGATGCTTCAACGCCCCTGTGCAAGGAATCAAGGGCGCTAGTGAGAAGTCACTGTGACAAAGGGGTAGACTTCGCGGCCGAGCGGCGATGGCGATGCGACGCTCAAACAGACGGGCTTCACAGTGTAGAAGTGAATCCCCTCCAACCTGTTCTCACAATACAGAAGGGCTGGAGGTGAGGAGGGCCTTTGTGAGCGAGCCGAAAGGATCGCGATGTGCAATACCCCAATCTATATTCGACCCAGAACAGCTCTTTGGAAGCAACCGCCCGTCGCATTTGCGAATCGCGCGGGGGCAAATGGTCGGGCGCAAGGGGCATGGCCCGCTGCCCTGCGCATGATGACCGCACGCCGTCACTCAGTGTGTCGCTCGGCCAAAAGGCCATCCTCTTCCACTGCTTCGAGGGATGCGATCAGCAGAGCGTGCTGGCTGCTTTGGCGCGTGAAGGCTTCGAGGCTCCTGCGCTTTTCTCAGGGCCTACGACGACCGATCTTCCCGAGCCGACCAGCACCCGCAAACCCTCGGCGGCAGCGCTGAGGATCTGGCGCGAAGCGCAAGCTTTGCGAGCCAGTCCTGCAAAGGCATACCTTGAAAGCCGCGGCATCATCGCCGCATCGCCGGCGCTGCGCTTCCACCCACAAACGCCACTTGGTCCGAAGGGCCGCACCCGCTTTCTGCCGGCCATGATTGCGGCGGTCAGCCTCGATGAGGGGCCCATCGCCGTCCATCGAACGTTCCTTTCGGGCAATGCCAAGGCCGACTTCGACAAGCCGAAGCGCGCGCTCGGCGCGCTCGGTGAAGCTGCTGTCCGCCTCTTTGCTCCGGCCTCCGGCAAGCTCGGCCTTGCTGAGGGAATCGAGAGCGCGATGTCGGCTTTTGCTCTCACCGGCATTCCCGTCTGGGCGACGCTGGGCAACGAGCGTTTCGGCCTCGTGAGCGTGCCCGAGAGCGTGACTGAACTTCACCTCTTCGTCGATCACGATGCTGGCGGCGAGCTTGCCGCGTCGCGTGCCCTGTCCGCCTATGCCCGTGATGGACGCACGATCCAGGTTCGCATGCCGTCATCACGCGACACAGACTGGAACGATGAACTGACAGCGTGGCTGCGCCGCAAAGCGGCACAGTAAGAGGAGAGAAGGCTTCTCGAATTCCTGAACCGGCAGAGGGCGTGTCCCGATGCCCTCATCAGGAGGACGAATTGCCATGTTTCAATCAGACCTGTTTCCCGCCGGCGAGCATCTGTCGCCAGTGCCATTGGCTTACGCTGTTGGCGCCAGGATTGCCGAGCTTCTCGCTTCGGGACGTCACCTTTCCCGTGCCGATATCGCCGGCCTGTTCGCCGAGGAAACCGGCGTCATGGACTGGGGAAGCGCCTGGACCATCGACGACTACAACAACGCGGTCGAAATCGGCGGGCTGCTCTGGCTTCGCGAGTCCTCGCGCATCGATCTGGCGACAAGCGTGCAAGAAGCGGAAGCGCGGTTCGACTGGCTCGAAGCCGCCTTGCCGCCTCGACATGTTCGCAGCGAAGAACAGGTCGAGCTCCAGCAGTTCTCCACCCCGCCGATGCTGGCCTGGCTGTTGGTAAAGGCCGCAGCTATCTCTGCGCACGACACGCTACTCGAACCATCCGCAGGCAATGGCGCCATTGCGCTCTGGGGTAGCGTCCAGAACGCCTCGCTGCTCCTCAACGAGATCCATCCGGCAAGACGAGACGGCCTGGGCCATATCTTCCCTTCGACCGCGATCACTGCGCATGACGGCGAGCTGATCGCCGATCTTCATCGCGGTCCTGTTCCGTCGACCGTGCTGTTGAACCCGCCTTTTGCCCGCAGTCGGGAACGCGGCAAGGACGGTGAGACGGCGCAGCGCCACCTTCGCAGTGCAATCCGGGTCGCCGCCAGCGGCGCGAGGATCGTCGCCATCATGCCCGAAGGCTTCGATGCTTCCACTTTCGCCAAAGCACAGGACGAAGCATCGCTCCTGCTCGATGTTCGGCTACAGCAGATATTTCGGCGGACAGGGACGGGGATCGCCGTTCGCCTGGTCGTGATCGACAAGGTGCCGACTGCATCCTCGTCAACGATCACCGGAGATACCTGCGACCTGATTGCGCTACACGAGCTTGTCACGGAGCTGCCGCCAAGAGCGCGAACCTCCGCTAGCCTCCATCGCCTGCCAGACGGCAAGCCAGTGCGCCTCATTGGTAGGACTTCAACGCATCGCGCGCCGATCCGGCCGGTGGCGCCGTTTGCAGCGACAACACCAGCCACTGCGAATGCGATCGATCTTGCCTATTCGGTCTTGGCAGACCCAGCACCGGTGCCTGAACAGGCAGGCATTTACCTGCCTTACCGCCCCAGTCGCATCGCGTTCGAAGACGCGCCGGTCCATCCCACCCCGCTCGTGGAATCGGTCGCCATGGGGTCGGTCGCGGCGCCCCAGCCGGATGTTTGCCCGCGCCTTCCCGCAGGTTGGCAGGCCGACGGCCTTCTGTCCGAAGCGCAGTGCGAGACACTGGTCTACGCCGCCCAGGCATTTGCGCGGGACCTGCCGGGCCAGTTCAAGGTCAGCCAGGAAGGCACCTCGCTGGAGCTGTCCGAAGATGGGCAACCCTATCGGCAGGGCTTTTTCCTTGGCGACGGGACCGGAGCGGGCAAGGGACGGCAGATCGCGGCGGTCATCATGGACCGCTGGCTTGCAGGCGAGCGCCGGCATGTCTGGATCACCAAGAACGAGGCGCTGCTCGAAGATGCACGCCGTGACTGGGAAGCGCTTGGCGGGCTGCCGCTCGATCTCCAGCCGCTCTCGCGCTGGAAGCTCGGCCAGCCCGTAACTATGTCCGAAGGCATTCTCTTCGTCACCTATCCGACGCTGCGTTCTGGGCGCGCCGAGGATACGCGGCTTGACCAGATCCTTGCATGGGCGGGCGAGGATTACGACGGCGTGATCGCCTTCGACGAAGCTCACGCCATGGCCAATGCACTTGGGTCCTCCTCCACCCGCGGCCAGGTCAAGGGCTCCGAACAGGGCATGGCGGGCCTCAGGCTGCAGAACCACCTCCCGCGCGCCCGCGTGCTCTACGCGTCGGCCACCGGTGCTTCGGATATCGCCAATCTCGGTTACACCTCACGGCTGGGCCTCTGGGGGCCCGAGACAGCCTTTCCCACCCACGAAGCGTTCATGACCGAGATCCGCGCGGGCGGCGTGGCGGCGATGGAGCTCGTCGCCCGTGATCTTAAGGCCCAGGGCCTCTATCTTGCCCGTGCGCTGTCCTTCGCCGGGGTCGAGTACGAGATCCTCGAACACAGCCTGACCGAAGCGCAGGTACGGATCTACGATGCCTATGCCGATGCCTGGGCGATCATTCACCGCAACCTCGAAGCCGCACTCGAAGCAACCCGCGTGGTCGACGAAGACAGCGGCGATACGCTCAACCGCAACGCCAAGGCTGCAGCGCTCTCGATCTTCGAAGGCACCAAGCAGCGCTTCTTTGCCCAGCTCCTGCTTTCGATGAAATTGCCGAGCCTGATCCCCGCGATGGAAGAAGCGCTTGGCGAAGAGCATTCGGTTGTCGTGCAGCTGGTTTCGACCGCCGAGGCCATGCTCGACCGGCGCCTTGCCGACCTGACCGTGGTAGAACGCGAAGCGCTCGATATCGATCTGTCCCCGCGTGAATACGTCATCGACTACCTTACCAAGAGCTTTCCGGTGCGATTGATGCAGGTCTTCGCCGACGAGGACGGCAACCTTCGCTCCGAAGCGATGAGCGACGAAAAGGGCAATCCTGTCTTCTGTCCGCGTGCCATTGCCGCGCGTGACGCGCTGATCGAACGGCTCTGTGCGCTGCCGCCCATCGCCACTGCGCTTGACGCGATTGTCGAGCACTTCGGAACCGACGCAGTGGCCGAGGTCACAGGTCGGACCCGCAGGCTGGTCCTGGGTCGAGATGGTCAGCAACGCCTCGAACGTCGCAGCCCGAGCGCAAATGTCGCCGAAGCGCAAATCTTCATGGAGGGGACCAAGCGCATCCTCGTCTTCTCGGATGCGGGCGGCACGGGGCGTTCCTACCACGCCGACTTGGGCGCAAGGAACCAGCAGCGCCGGGTTCATTTCCTGCTCGAGCCGGGCTGGCGCGCCGATAACGCGATACAGGGGCTCGGTCGTACCAACCGCACCAATCAGGCCTCGGCCCCGCTGTTCCGCCCGGTCACCACAGATGTGAAGGGCGAGCGCCGGTTCATCTCGACCATTGCGCGAAGGCTCGATGCCTTGGGCGCGCTTACGCGCGGCCAGCGCCAGACCGGCGGACAGAACCTCTTTGACCCGGCAGACAATCTCGAAAGCGATTATGCGCGCGATGCGCTCAGCCGCTGGTTCCAGCTGCTCTATGACGGCAAGCTCGAAGCCACGAGCTTCGGTAACTTCGTCGAGCGAACGGGGCTCCGGCTCGAGAATCCCGATGGCGGATTGACCGACAATCTCCCCACGATCCAGCGCTGGCTCAACCGCATTCTCGCGCTGCCGATCGCACTCCAGAATGCAATCTTCGATGAGTATCTTTGCCTTGTCGAAGCGCGGATCGAAGCCGCGCGCGAGGCCGGAACGCTCGACCAGGGACTGGAAACCGTCAGGGTCGATAGTTTCACGGTCCTCGCCGATGAGCTTCTGCGCACCGACCCCGTGACCGGAGCAGAAACCCGCCTCGTCTCGCTCGAAGTAACGAGGCACCTTCGGCCTCTACGCTTGCAGCGCCTCGTACGCATGCACGAAATCGGCAGCCCGCACGCGACCCCGATGCGCAATGCGCGCTCTGGCATGGTCGCACTGTCGGTTCCGGCCCGACGCCTCATTGCTGACGACGGGGCCGTGATCGAACGCCGCCGCCTGCTGCGCCCGCTCAAGTCCGCGAACTGGACACTTGAAGCACTCGGTGAGAGCCACTGGGAGGAAATTGGCGTCACCGCGTTCACGAGCACCTGGCGGGCCGAGGAAGCAGAGGCGGCCAAGTCACCGGTGACCGAGCGCGTCCATCTTGCCACCGGGCTGCTGCTGCCGGTCTGGAAGCGGCTGCCCGGCGATCATGTTCGGGTCACCCGGCTCGTTGCCGACGACGGCCAGTCGATCATCGGCCGCGAAGTGCTCGATGTCGACCTTGCCTCAATCGCCCAAACCTTTGGCCTCTCCGGCGTTGTCGGACCATCGGCAGATCAGATCGGCGACCTCGTCCTCGCCAGCGGCAAACCGCTGGGCCTTGCGAGCCACGATCCACTCACCGTGAAGCGATCGCTGGTCGGCGGCGAACAGCGCCTTGAACTGACCGGATTCTCGCCGGATCGCCTCGACTGGTACAAGAACAAGGGCTGCTTCACCGAGATCATTCGCTACCGCACGCGGCTGTTTGTCCCGACGCCGAGAGCAAGCGAGACCCTCCAAAGCATCGCAATCAAGTCTTGAACTTCTCATTTGCCCAAATCGGGTCTATATGGAGACCAAATTCAGTCCTAAGGTGTTCTATGAAACTGGACCAGCGCATCAAACCGATCAGCTATCTGAAGGCCCACAGTGCAGAAATTATCCGGGAGATCGGAGATGGCGCCGGGCCAATGGTCATCACGCAGAATGGCGAAGCCAAGGCAGTTCTGCAGGATGTCGCCAGCTACGAGCGCGCACAGGAAACGCTCGCTCTGCTAAAACTTCTGGCGCTCGGACAGGCCGATGTTGCCGCCGGTCGGACCCGCCCGGTGGCAGGCCTTGCGGATCGCGTACGGGGTAAGTCAAACTGAATGATGACGGCCGCCGTAGCGATCGAGATCACCTCCGGTGCGCAGCGCGATCTCGCGGGTATCTGGCAGCGCCGCCTGACGCAGCGCGGGCCGGATGGCGACGATGGTGCGGACGCACTGCTGGATGACCTTGTCGCGTCTATCGAATCCCTTGTGAACAATCCTGAGAAAGGACCGGTTCCACCGGAACTTGAGGCTCTCGGGATCACCGACTTTCGGCAATTGTCGCGCTTTCCGTTCCGCATCATCTACGGGTATCAGCCCGAGCCAGCACCCGGTCAGGTGACCGTGTTCGTAATCGCTGATGCGCGTCGGGATTTTCGGACGCTTCTCGAAGAGCGCTTGCTCAGCAGCGGATAGGCATAGGCTCCGCTGAAGAGGTCAGGGTCCGGATGAATCTGAGCGCTGCCTCCGATTGCGCTCTAGTTTCCCTTCATCTCCTCCCCTCCGTGTGACTGAATGAATCGACAAGCTCCCGTGTCGCGTAGCGTCAGAGCCTGATCACGTCCTTCCTCAAGTCCGGGCGACTAATCTGCCTGTGCCCGGTGTTGACTGGCCTGCGGATGAGTTCGCGCATCGAGAACAACTGCTCTCCTGGACGGATCTCAGCCGATCCCTGATCGCCCCATCCCGGTAGCATAGATGGTCGCCACAGCCATTGAAGAGAGTGGAGGGAGCCCTTTGGGCTTGTGGGCCTCGTGATCCTCACCTGCGCCTTCATTCCATCAGGAGAACACCCATGATCCAGTCGATTCCCTTGAAGAAGCTTGTTCCGAGCCCGCGCAACGTTCGCAAGTCGAGCGACGTGCTGGCCGACCTCCAGCTGCGGGCAGACATTGCTGCGCGCGGCCTCCTGCAGAACCTCGTGGTGCGCAAAGGAAAGCGCGGCAAGTTCGAAGTCGAGGCCGGCGGTCGTCGCCTTGCGGCGCTGCAGGCCCTCGCCGAAGAGGACACCTTGCCCGACAACCACGAGGTGACCTGCCTCGTCATCGAAGGCGAGGAAAGCGAAGTGCGCGAAGCCAGCCTTGCCGAGAACTTCCAGCGACTCGCGATGAACCCGGCCGACGAGGCACAGGCCTTCGCCTCCATCATCGAGGCAGGGGCCACCACGGAAGACGTGGCTCGCCGCTTCGGCCTCACTGTCCGTTTCGTCGAAGGGCGCCTGCGTTTGGCAAGTCTGGCACCCTGCGTCTTCGAAGCACTCGCCGAGGGCACGATCACGCTCGACATGGCCAAGGCCTATGGCGCGATTTCCGATGTCGAGCGCCAGGCGCATGTCTATGCCGAGCTGCAGGACGCCTGGTACCAGATCACGCCCGACACGATCCGCCGCATGGTGCTAGACGCAACTGTTCGTGGCTCCGATCCGCGAGCAGTTCTCGTCGGACGAGATGCCTATCTCGCCGCAGGCGGCCGGATCGAGCGCGAACTGTTCGACGATGATGCCAGCGAAAGCTGGATCGATGTCGCGCTGCTCGAAGACCTCGCACACAAGGCCATGGAAGAAGCCGCAGAGAAGGTCGCGATCGAATATGGCCTTGCCTGGGTTCGGCCGACGCTTGGCACCTATGTCAGCCATGACCTTGTCGACGGCCTCAATCGCTTGCCCTGCGAGCCTGCGCCAATGACCGACCGGGAAGTGCAGGAGCTCGGCGAGCTCGAGGCCGACTACGACCGCGTCACCGCCGTGCTCGAAGACGAGGACAGCGATGAGGACGAGGTCGCCAAGGCAGAACAGGAACTCGTCGTCATCGACCGCGCCATGCGCGCGATCAATGACCGGCCGCCGGTACTCGCCGACGAACTGAAACCGGAGGCCGGCGCCTTCCTCGTCCTCTCGCGCAATGGCGAGCCGACCTTGGTCCCACAGTACTACACAGAGACCGAAGTCATCGCTGACGAAGGCGTTGTCGAGGCAATCGAGGAAAGTGGCGCGGCAAAGCCCAAAGGAAGTTCGCTGTCGCAGCGCCTACTCGACGAACTGGCCATGCAGCGCCGCGATATCCTGGCGATCCACCTCGCCAACGATCCGGCACTGGCGCTCGACTTCATGGTCTTCACGCTCGCAGATGCAGATGGACACGACTGGCGCGCCAAGAATGCGTCGACGCTGGTCGGATCGGTTGCGTCCGGGCCTGTCACCGGGTTCGAGGCCAAGGATGCACCGGCGAGCGCTGCCTTGGCCGAGTTCGCCGGTTCGCTCGATGAAAGCTGGCGTGCTGGTGAAAGCGATGTCGAGCGGTTTGCCAGGTTCCGGGCGCTTTCCGACGAGGCACGCTCGGCCTGGCTCGGCCATGTCGTCTCGCGCACTCTCGTTGCCAGCCTTGCCTGCGAAGGGGAGCGCTCGGTGCCACTGCACGAGGAGCTGGGCTCACTGCTCGAAATCGAGACCGCACACTGGTGGCGTCCCACGGCGGCGAACTACTTCGATCGTGTGGCCAAGGCTCGCACGCTCGAGGCGCTCGATGCCGCCGGTGGTCCCGAACTCGTCAGTCGCTATGCCGCATCGAAGAAGGCCGAACTGGCGAGCGCTGCCGAGCGCATTTTCTCGGGCAACTTCATCGGCGAGGCAGATATCAAGGAACGGGCACAGGCGTGGGTTCCTTCGATCATGCGGTTCACCGATGCTGACGTTCCAGCCGATCTGGAGGAAGATGCGTCGGTTGATGACGAAGCCGAGCAGCTGGTCAGCGACGAGGTGACCGATGAGATTGCCGAGCAGGCTGCCTGACCCCTCCTGACAGGTCCAGGTCACTCGGCGGGCGGTCCGTCCCAATCGGGACGGGCCGCCTTTTCGCGTTTTCGCTGATTATCGCCTGCCTAAGAGGCGGAGAGGGGAGGGAGCTTTGCTCTTCCTGAGCCGGGGCATCTCCGTCCCGGCGATCAGGAGAGCTCTCATGACCAAGTTTCGCCGCACCGCTTCGACCTCGCCAGCGGAGCGTATTACTGTCGCCATTATCGCAAAGCTCGAGCAAGGCACAAAGCCCTGGGTCAAGCCATGGCGCGGTGTCCCCGTCTCGCGGCCGTTGCGCTCCTGCGGGACGCCCTATCGCGGCATGAACACCTTCTGGCTGTGGATGGTAGCCGATGGCTGTGGCTACGCTTCGCCTTACTGGATGACTTATCGCCAGTGCCAGGCGCTCGGCGGACAGGTCCGCAAGGGTGAGAAATCGACCATCGCGATTTTCTACAAGAGCTACACCAAAGAGGTCGAGAACGCCGAAGGCGAAGCTGACACCGAGAACCGGCGCGTGCTCAAGGCCTACGCCGTTTTCAACGCTGACCAGTGTGATGGCCTCCCCGAGTTCTATCATCCCAAGCCACTCGTTGCCGCGCTGGAGCCCGAAGGACGCGAAGAGCGGCTTGATGCCTTTTTCGCAGAGATTGACGCAGACCTGCGCCATCATGGCGCCCAGGCCTATTACGAGCCGCTGCGCGACCGCGTCACCATGCCGCCAGCCGAACTTTTCGAAGCCTATGACCACTACTACGCGACGCTCGCGCACGAGCTGTCGCACTGGACGGGGCATTCCTCGCGGCTCGACCGCGATCTCAAGAACCGCTTCGGCAGCGACGCCTATGCTGCCGAGGAACTGATCGCCGAGCTTTCCTCGGCCATTCTCGGGGCAGAACTGGGTCTTCCCGTTACCCATCTCGACCATCACGCCAGCTACATCGCGTCCTGGCTCAAGATCCTCAAATCGGACGAGCGCGCGATCCTCACCGCCGCGGCCAAGGCCGAAGAAGCTGCCAGCCTGTTGCTCGAACTTGGAGGTCATCGATCCCGTGAAAGCGAGGCCGACATCGATCTCGCCGATGCAGCCTGAGGAGCGGTGAGATGGGACGTTCTGTCAGCTATCCGACCGGCTCCGTGGTGGCCTTTCGCCTGCTCGATGTCGGCGAAGAAGACGACACGGACTGGGTTTATGAGTGCCTCGTCGACGAGGTCATCGATACTGCGAAGGCGGCCTTTCCTTCCTTCGAGCGCTTCGATGGATGGCGCGGCCGCGAAGATCGTATCCTCCTGCGCAATGCCTTCGCTGATTGCGGCATATCGACCTATTGCGGGCTCGCCGCGATCTGGCTCGCCGAACGCGACGATGCCCAATACTGGGAGGCGGATTTCTACAACCCACGAACGGCGAGAGCACGGCACTGGCTTGGCCAGGTCTCGGGTAGGTTCATCGACCTGTTCGGTGAGCTGCGCATGGTCGGTCGGTTCTCGAATGGCGAAGCGATCTTCGAGCGCTCCCGATCCAACTGCGACACCGGGTCCTGATCCTGCCTCATCCCTCTCCGCCGGGAGAGGCCCTTGGGCCGGTCGGGGCGCGCCGCAACCTGCGGCCCGTCGGCCCGTGTTACCCGCGCCAGCCTAGGGCCGCAGGTTTCCCGCTACGCGGTGCGCCTTGCCCCTTTCCCCGGCCCTGATCGGGCTCCGGCGGACAGGTCCGAGGCAATGGTGCCTCCTCTCCTTGTCCCCGCGATCAGGAGACACCCCATGTACGACAGCTTTATCGATCAGTTGAGCGGCCTCGACCTTTCAGGCCTCAGCATCAGGCCAGCCCCCTTCAACGAGACCGACTTTCCCTGCGAGGATGCGATAGACCAGACGCTTGGTGCCGTATGGTCCGACCTCTTCGCGATGTTTTCCGACACGGCCCTGGAAGCAGATGCCGAGGATATTGCCTGGGGGGTGGTCAATCTCTTTCACCGCGCAGCCAGCCGCAAGTCGGCTCAACTTGATCGGGCCAGCGACGAGATCCGGGTCCTCCTCGCATCGGCCGATGGCTCCGAAGTGCATTCGAGCAATCTGGAAGAGCAGGTCGTGCGCGCGCAGGCCGCCGAGGCCAGCATGCTGGCCTTCGAGCAGATGCGGGAGGCTGCCGCAGCGCTGTACCGTGACGAGACCGGTTCCTCGTGGAAGCCCGTTTCGGGCTCGCGGACCAGCCATTCGCGCAACCTCACTTCGGCCGTAATCGATGCCCGCGATTTCCTCCGCGCACGCGCCGAGAACCGGCGTCACGCTCTGATTCCGGAAGGAACTCCGGTCGTTTTCGCCGGTGGTCGCCAGAGCTTCGAGAGCGCCGAGGATGCGCGTGTCTATGCCGACACTATCTGGGCAACGCTGGACAAGGTTCGCGATGCTGTTCCTGATCTCTTCCTGGTCCATGGCGGCGACGGCAAGGGTGCCGATCGCCTCGCCGCGAGCTGGGCCGAGCGCCGCGAAGTCCAGCAGCTGACCTTTTCGCTCGATCGTCGTCTTGGTGCCCGCGCCGGGTTCAAGCGCAACGAGCAGATGCTTTCGCTAAATCCGCGTTATGTCGTCGCCTTTCCGGGCAATGGCGTCACCGAACGACTGGTGATCGATGCCAAGACGCGCCGGATCACCGTGGTCGATCGCAGGACCGTAACGTCCCGATCCAAGACTAAGGGATAATAGCCTGATGGTCGCCGCAGCGTTTCTACCATCGATTAGCTGCGGCGATCATCACAGACAATCGTCGTCGATTGCCTTTTCGGTTGGAGAGGGGATTTCTTGGAAAGGCATCTCGGGGTATCAGCCTCGCATGCATCACGCCGACTCCAATCCGCTCGCCCATGATCATAACTTCCTGAGCGCCTCGCACGACGCCCATGAGCGGCGCACGCGTTATGTCGTTGCCTTGACCGCCGCGATGATGGTGGTCGAAATCGTCGCTGGCCTGTGGACCGGATCGATGGCGCTTCTCGCCGATGGTATCCACATGGCGACCCATGCAGGTGCCTTGGGCGTCGCGGCCTTCGCCTACTGGTTTGCCAGGCGCCATGCGAACAACCCGCGTTTCACATTCGGTACCGGCAAGGTGGGCGACCTCGCCGGCTTCGCGAGCGCGCTTGTCCTCGCCATCTTCGCAATCGGGATCGCGGTTGAATCGGCTCAAAGGTTCGTCAGTCCGCTCACGATTGCCTATACCGAGGCGATCTGGATCGCCGTGCTCGGCCTCGTGGTGAACCTCGCGAGTGCCTGGCTGCTTGGTGCCGACCATCACCATGGGCATGATCACGACCACCATCATCACCACGACCATGCGCATGCCGATAACAATCTGCGCTCCGCCTATTTCCACGTGCTTGCCGATGCCCTGACCTCGGTCCTGGCTATCGTGGCCCTTCTCGCCGGCATGTACCTCGGCTGGGCATGGATGGACGCGGCAATGGGGCTGGTGGGTGCATTCGTGATCGGGCGCTGGTCATGGTCACTGCTGCGCGATACCGCTGCCGTGCTTGTCGACGCCGAAGCGGCCTCTGAACGGTACACAGAGGTGCGCGAGGCGCTCGAGGACCGGGACGCCGCGATCGGCGATCTGCACATCTGGCGGATCGGTCCCGGCAAGTATGCAGTCATCGCCTCGCTCATCGCCGATGATCCGCTCGCGCCCGACAATTATGCCAGCCGACTTTCAGAGCATGCAGAATATGTGCACGTCACGATCGAAGTTCATCGCTGCGAGCATCCGCATCCCGAGCTTCGCGCGGCCTGATCGCGCCGTTCTAAAAGACCGAAACAGTATTCGAGGACTGTTATACTGTAACAAAAGACTTATACTTCATCGTGTTACGGAACTTGCAATCTTGATGCGGTTTGCTAGGAGCCGTTGGAATCCATGACTACAAGCTATCGTCGCCTTGTCCTGCACCCTTTCGTCGTCCTGCTCATGCTGGTCGCGATGGTGTTCGTGACGGCGGCGGATGCTGCTGCTTGCGGTGCCGAAGTGGCGCCCGGAAGCACGCCCGTTCTGGCTTCGCTCGATAGCGCGTCTGCGTCATCCGCAGCCGCCGACGAAGTGCCGGGCGATCCAGATGAGCCGGCCGAGCAACACGGCGTGTGTGGACACGGCCATTGCCATCACGGGGCGAGCTTTGCCGGCACCGTGCAGAAGAATTCGGTCCCTCACTTGGTCGTGGTTCCCGATGCGACTCGCGCCGAAGCGCTCGCTTCCGAAATTGCCGACCGGCTGAAGCGCCCCCCTCGCGCCTGACGACCGTCACCGCGCTGCATACCGCAGCGCAGTTCGGATCGTCAGCAGAGGAATTTTCGAAAAATGTCAGCCATTCATTGGCGAGGGGTCCTCCTTGGAGGGCTGTTCCTCGCCGCTCACGCCACGACCGTGGCGGCGCAGGAGCGTGAGCTTCTGACGCTCGAAGCTGCGCTCGCTCGTGCGGGCATCGTCGACAGCGCAGATGAGCCCCCAGAAAATCCGCGCCTGATCGGACCGCGGGCCGAAGCCGACGCGGCGCGGGCCCTGGTCGACCAGGCGCGGCTGCGGCCCAACCCCGAAATTGCTTTCGAAGCCGAAAACATTGCCGGAAGCGGCGCGTTTTCGGGATTGCAGGCCACCGAGTACACTTTGTCCCTGAGCCAGCGGCTCGAATTGGGCGGCAAACGGGGAGCGCGCGTCCGCGCCGCCCAGGCGGAAGCGCGCGTCGCGGCCCTTTCAGGAGCGCTCTCGGTTGCTCAGCTAGGGCGATCGGTACGCGAACGCTATGTCGAAGCCGTCTCCGCGGCAGCCCGATTGGAACTCGCGCGGGACATAGTCGAGCGCAATCGCGAGCTTGCCAGGATCGCAGGCGTACTGGTCGATGTCGGACGGGAGCCTCCCCTGCGCTCGCTTCGTTCCGAAGCGGCACTTGCGGAGGCGCTCGCGGAGCTTGAAGCGGCCCTGGCCGCCGACAGTGCGGCGAGGACTGCGCTCGCCGCGCTTTGGGGCGAGGCAACACCTGCTACGGACGTGCCTTCGGTGTTCCCCGAGATCGAACCTCCGGCGACGCTGCTCGCCTCGCCTTCGGCCTTACGTCTTCAGGTCGCCCGTGCCGAACGCGAGGCCGCGGATGCCGCGATCGCCCGGGAACGCTCTTTAGGCATTCCGGATCCGGCAATATCCGCCGGAATCCGACGTTTCGAGGAAAGTAGAGACCAGGCGTTTCTCGTGGGGGTTTCGATCCCGCTTCCATTCCGAAATCGCAACCAGGGCAACATCGCCGCTGCCGAGGCGCGGCTTCGCGCCGCGACGGCGCGGGAAGCAATCGCCCGCACCGATTTCGAACTCGAGGTCACGCAGGCCCGCGGACAATTTCTGGCAGCCGAAGCGCGGGTCGAGACCCTCGCGGAAACGTCCTTGCCTCAAGCCGAAGAAGCCTTGCGCCTCGTTCGGATTGGCTACCGCAACGGCAGGTTTCCGCTGATCGAAGTTCTGGCTGCGGCCGAAGCACGCGACACCATCCGTGAAGCCTTGATTCAAGCTCAGGAAGATCGTGGTCGCCTGGCGGCGACACTGATCTGGCTCGGTGCACAATGAGGTATTTTCCGATGAACCGTAAACGTTTGGCCGTTGTGATCGGCCTTGCCATTCTCTTTGTAGTCGCGGCGCTCATGCTGTGGCCCGATAACGAAGCTGACCAAATCGCCGAGAAGACGAGTGAGGAGGTCGAGCTTCCCGAAGGCCTTGTCCTGCTTGGCGCCGAACAAATTGAAGCGTCCCAGATAGTGGTCGAAACCGTCGGCCAGGGATCGGTGGTCGAGCTGGTCTTCCCGGCCACCGTCGCGGCAAGCCCGACGGCAAGTGCCCGCATCGATGCCCGCGCGGCGGGCGTGGTCCGCAGTGTCGGCAAAACGCTGGGCGATTACGTGAGGCAGGGCGAGACGATTGCCCGCATCGAGAGCGCCGACGCGGCTGCTCTCTCAGCGCAGTTGAGCGCAGCGCGCGCGAGGGTCAACGAACTGTCCGCTGCCTACGATCGGGAGCGCCGCCTGTTCGAGGCCAATGTCACCGCACGGCAGGATCTCGAGGCCGCGCGAGCAAATCTGCAGGTCGCCCAGTCGGAACTTGCGCGCGCCCAGGCGGCAGTCTCCGCGGCGGGCGTTAGCGGCGACGGGCGCTCCCTTGCGGTTACGAGCCCGCTCGCAGGCCGAGTGACCTCGGCACCTATCGTTCTCGGCTCCTTCGTCGATGCCGGGGAAGAACTCTATCAGGTCGTGAATCCGAGCGGCATGCAGGTCGAGGTTGCCCTCCCGTCGGCTGAAGCAAGCCGCATCCAGCCTGGCGACGAGGCGACGCTGGAAATCGCGGACAACCGGGAAGTGGGTGCGCGCGTGCGGTCTGTCACTCCCTCGCTCGATCCCGAAAGCCGCAGCGCTACGGCGGTCCTGTCGCTGGCAAGGCCGATCCCCGGCCTGCAACCCGGGGCCTTCCTGCAGGCACGTATCCGCCCCTCGGGTGAGGTCGACACAGGCCGCATGTCGGTGCCGGAAAGTGCTGTCCAGACAATTGATGGCGCAGAAGTGGTCTTCGTTCGCACGCGCCGCGGGTTTCAAGCCCGTCCGGTGGTCACCGGTGCGCGTTCGGGAGGACGGGTGGTCATCGAGTCCGGTCTCGAAGCGCAGTGGCGGATCGCCACCGCCAATGCCTTTTTGCTGAAGGCTGAACTCGAGAAGGAGGAGGCCGAGCATGGACACTGATCACATGCAGGACGCGGATCGCTCCCACCGCCATGGCCTGATCGGCATGATCCTCGACGTCGCCGTGCGCTTTCGCTGGGCGATGGTCGTGCTGACGCTCGGTGTGGCAATCTATGGCGTGGTGAATTTGCTCCGCCTGCCCATCGATGCCGTGCCCGATATCACCAACGTACAGGTGCAGATCAACACCGAGGCACCAGCCTTGTCGCCCTCGCAAGTCGAGACGCAGGTCACCTATCCCGTTGAAACCGGGCTTGCCGGTATCGAGGGTCTGGAGATGACCCGCTCGATATCGCGCAACGGGTTCAGCCAGGTGACCGCAATTTTCGAGGAAGGGACCGACATCTATTTCGCGCGTCAGCAGGTCAACGAACGGCTGACGCCCATAAGCGCCTCCCTACCCGAGGGTGCCGAACCGGTGATGGGACCCATCTCGACCGGCTTGGGCGAAGTGCTCATGTATACCATCGAGTACGAGTTTCCGGACGGCAAGGAAGCACCGCGGGGCGGAGCGGTCGGTTGGCAGTCCGACGGGAGTTTTGTGACCGAACGTGGCGACCGGCTCGACAGCGATGTTGCCAAGGCTGCCTATCTGCGAACCATCCAGGACTGGGTGGTAGCCCCCCTCATGCGGTCGGTCGACGGTGTGGCAGGTGTCGACTCGATCGGCGGCTTCGAAAAGCAATACCTCGTTCAACCCGATCCCGCGCGAATGACCGGATACGGTTTGTCGTTCGACGAAGTGATTACCGCGCTGGAAGCGGCCAACCTCGCCGAAGGCGCCAATTTCGTCGAGCGGGCCGGTGAAGCGCTCCTCGCCCGGGTCGATGCGCGCCTCGGCAGTGTCGAGGATATCGAGCAGGCGGTCGTTTCCACCCGCGAGGGGGTCCCCATTCGCGTAGGCGACATTGCCACGGTCAGCATCGGTGGCGACCTGCGAACGGGCGCGGCGTCGCTGAATGGCGATGAAGCAGTCGTGGGTACCGTGCTCATGCGCGCGGGCGAGAACAGCCGCACCGTTTCTGCCCAGGCGGCCGAACGGCTCGAGGAAGTTCGCAGCTCCCTGCCGGAAGGAATTGTCGCGGAGATCGTCTACAACCGGTCTTCGCTGGTCGATGCCACGATCGCGACCGTCGAGAAGAACCTCGTTGAAGGCGCGCTTCTGGTGATCGCAATCCTGTTCTTGCTGCTGGGCAACATCCGGGCAGCGATCATCGCGGCGCTGGTCATTCCCTTTTCCATGCTGATGGCATCGATCGGAATGAACCGGCTCGGCGTTTCCGGCAATCTCATGAGCCTGGGTGCGCTGGACTTCGGCCTGATCGTCGATGGTGCCGTCATCATCGTCGAAAACAGTGTCGCGAGGCTCGCGGCCCGGCAGGAACACGAAGGCCGGCTTCTCACACTGGGCGAAAGGTTGACGGAAACGCGGCTTGCCGCGCAGGAAATGATCAAGCCGACTGTGTACGGGCAGGCGATCATACTTCTCGTCTTCGCACCGCTTCTGACCTTTACCGGGGTCGAAGGCAAAACTTTCTCGCCCATGGCGATCACGGTCATGCTCGCGCTCGCCTCGGCGTTCGTGTTGTCGCTGACCTTCGTCCCGGCAATGATCGCCATCCTGCTCAACAAGAAGCTGACGGAAAAGGAGGTCAAGCCGATCCGGATCGCCAAGGAGCGATACGGACCGCTGGTCCGCAGGGCGATCACCCGCCCCTGGCCGGTCATCGGCATGGGCGTCGGCATCTTCGCCTTTGCGGCCTTCGTGTTCAGCTTCCTCGGGAGCGAGTTCACACCGCAATTGGACGAGCGCGACATCGCCGTGCAATCGCTGCGTATTCCTTCGACATCGCTCGAACGCTCGCTCGCGATGCAAAGGCGGGTCGAGGACCGGCTCGAGCAGTTTGAGCAGGTCGAGCTCGTCTTTTCGCGGACGGGCACGGCGGAAGTGGCCAGTGACCCGATGCCGCCGAACGCTTCCGATGCGTACGTGATCCTCAAACCCCGTGAGGAATGGCCCGATCCCGACCTCGCCAAGGATGAGTTGGTCGCGCAAATGGAGAGCGCCCTCAGCAGTCTCGTCGGCAACCTTTACGAGTTCAGCCAACCGATCGAATTGCGGTTCAACGAATTGATCGCAGGCGTTCGCGGAGATGTTGCCGTCAAGATCTACGGAGACGATCTCAGCGCCATGACCTCGGCGGCGAACGAGGTTGCGGGCGTGCTGCGCAATGTCGACGGCGCCGCGGACGTCAAGGTCCAGCAAGTGACTGGGTTCCCCACCCTCGATATTGCCTTCGATCGGCCAGCGATTGCCCGTTACGGTCTGAAGGTCGAAGACGTTGCGCAATCGGTGGCGATCGCACTGGGCGGTCGGCCTGCGGGCCTCGTTTTTGAAGGCGATCGCCGCTTCGATGTGGTTGTCAGATTGTCGGACGCGAGCCGCGACGATTTCGACCAGTTGGGCGCTTTGCCGGTGCTGCTCCCGAACGGGGCAACCATACCGCTACGCTCGGTTGCCGAGTTCCGTGTGGTGGATGGACTCGCGGAGGTTCGCCGGGAACAGGGACGCAGACTGGTGATCGTTTCGTCCAACGTGCGAGAACGCGACCTCGGGTCTTTTGTAGAAGAGGCCCAGGAAAGGGTTGCGGCGCAGGTCGAACTGCCCGCTGCCGCGTTTATCGAGTGGGGCGGTCAATACCAGAACCTCCAAGCAGCTCAGCAAAGACTTCAGATCGTTATTCCTATCGCTTTCGCGGTCATTCTCCTGCTGCTTTACATGGCGGTTGGAGGCTGGGTGCCGGCGTTCGCCGTGTTCAGCGCGATCCCGTTGGCCTTGGCAGGCGGAATATTCTCCTTGGCCTTGCGCGGGATGCCATTCTCCGTTTCTGCGGCGGTAGGCTTTATCGCCCTGTCGGGCGTGGCGACCTTGAATGGCCTCGTGATGGTGACTGCGATCCGTCAGCGGCTCGACAGGGGCATGGCGCTCGATGACGCCATCGTCGATGGTGGATTGGCGCGCCTGAGGCCGGTTCTCATGACCGCGCTCGTCGCATCGCTCGGCTTCGTGCCGATGGCCATTGCGACCGGGACCGGCGCGGAAGTGCAGCGTCCCTTGGCGACAGTCGTCATCGGAGGATTGATCACCGCCACCGCGCTCACCCTCTTCGTCTTGCCCGCAATCTTGAAGCTGGTTTTCGGGACCAGAGAAGATGACCGCACCTGGCGACAGCGCTGGTGGGACCGGCTGCGGCGCAATGTGACAAGCGATGAGCAGCGCGAGCTGAAGGACATCGCATGACCGATCGGGAAAGGAGAATACGGTGCTGGCACTGAAGGAAGAGAACGGACTGCTCTGGATACGTGCCGGAGGCAGGCTGGGGGATGAAGCCTATGACCGCTTTGGTCCCCAATTCGAACATATCGCAGAGCGCGAGGCCGGTACCGTCCCGATGGTGATCGAGCTCGCGCCTGACTTTTCGGGTTGGGACTTCGGAGGTCTCTGGCGCGATCTCAAGTTCGACATCCGGCATATGGATTGTTTCGGCCGGATCGCCATAATCGGCGACAGCAAATGGGAAGAGTGGGGCACGAAATTGTCATCCTCGCTCTTCCGCGCCGAAATGAAGTTCTTCCCGCCAACACAGCGTAGTCATGCGGAAAGCTGGGTGCGAACCATGGAGGACGCAGCATGAGTGGCGGACATGAGGTCGATGCCGGGTCGCCCGAAAAGCGCAAGACCCTGTGGGTTGTCCTGTGGCTTAACGTCGCTATCGCGATCGGCTTCTTCGCGGTCGGATATTTTGCCGATTCCAACGCGCTGTTGGCAAACGGCCTCGACAATTCATCGGACGCGATCGTCTATGCTCTGAGCCTTCTTGCCTTGACGCGCTCGCGTGTCTGGCAGCGCGGCGCGGCACGCTTCTCCGGCATCATGCTGTTGGTGTTTGCCGCTGGCGTGATCTTCGATGCTATCCGCCGGTTCGTCGAAGGATCGGATCCAGGCGGCTCCATGATGCTGGCGATGGCGGCGGTTGCGGCGGTCGTGAACCTGATCTGCCTGCGGATGCTGCAGAGGACGAAAGAGAAAGACGTCAGCATGCGCGCCGCGACGACTTTCAGCTTCAACGATTTTATCGCCAATGGCGGCATCATCATCGCCGGAATCATCGTGATGCTGACGGGTGCCAACTGGCCCGATCTCGTCGTGGGCATCGCCGTGGCGTGCATCGCACTATACGGCGGCGTCCAGATCCTTCGGGATGCTCATCACGATATCCATGACGAGGAAGGAACCGAGCACGAGGGAGGCGATCAGTTTCGACTATGAGCGCGCAGCACGATCACGGCAGTAACACCGGGCATAGCCACGGCGAGAAAAATCTGAGCGATCGCCAGCTGATCTTTGCGGTCGCGATAAATGTCTTGCTTACACTGGCCCAAGTCGTCGGCGGCGTAGTGTCCGGCTCGCTCGCGCTCATCGCCGACGCGCTGCACAACTTAAGCGACGCAGCCGCGCTTGGTATCGCTTGGTTCGCCCGCAAGATAGGCAGGCGACCGGCCGACAAGCTGATGACCTTCGGTTACGCGCAGGGGGAGGTTGTCGCCGCGCTGATCAACCTTACCACCTTGCTTATCATCGGCTTTTACCTCCTTGTGGAGGCGATCAATCGGTTCGCAGATCCGCAGCCAATCGAGGGATGGACCGTGATCGGGGTCGCCGGCATCGCTTTGGTGATCGACCTTGCGACCGCCTTCATTACGCACCGCGGTGCCAAGGACAGCATCAACATGAAAGCGGCGTTCCTGCACAACGTGTCGGACGCGATGGCATCGGTCGGAGTGATCGTGGCCGGCGCCCTGATCCTGCTTTACGAATTTTACGTGGCGGACCTTGTCATAACCGTTATCATTGCCGGCTACGTGATCTGGCAGGGTGTGACCCTTCTTCCACGAACCGTACGTCTCCTGATGGGCGCAGTACCCGACGAGCTGGAGTTCGACCGGATCGTTGCCTTTCTCGAAAATCAGAAAGGTATCGAGAGCGTCCACCACGTTCATGTCTGGAACCTTGGCGAGCATCATCGTGCGCTTGAGACGCACGTCGTCCTATCGTCAACCTCGCTAGATGCTTTCGAGGATCTCAAGGTCCAGCTGCGAAGCCTTCTTGCCGAACGGTTCGCAATCGGACACGCGACTTTCGAGGCGTGCCGAGCGCCAGACTGCGATAATGCGCTTGTCCCCGAGCACCGCGTTCCCTCGATGACAAATGAAAATGAAATCCGCAGGCGCTGACTGTCGCAGGTTCCCCTGATCGTCAGGGGCCATGCGAAGCGGCAAGAGTATCGATTATCCTGCAATCGCTGATGGTATCCTGTTCACAGCTTGCGATCATGCGCGAGAGTTCATCGCGCATGACCTGCAGGGCGGCAATCTTTCGTTCTACCTGATCAAGATGCGCACGCGCCAAGGAATCGACCTCAGCACAGGATCGATCATCCTCTTTCGAGAACTCGAGAAGTTCACGAATATCCGGCATCGAAAATCCGAGATCGCGCGCGCGCCGAATGAAGATCAATGTCGCCGCCTCGTCAGGTCCGTAATCGCGATAGTTGGATCGGGTGCGGGGCGGGGCAGTTAAAATGCCTTCGCGCTCATAGAAGCGGATCGTCTCCGCCTTGACGCCCGTTTTGCGCGCGACTTCACCAATTCTCATATCGTCAATCCCAATCGCTTGACCTTGTAGTGGCTACAAGGTGCATAGGCTGTTTCGAAATCAGGAGTCGAGTGGATGGCGAAGAATTGTTGCGATGCCGCCGATGTCGGCGATGCCCATAACGATCCGAGATGGCGCCGGGTTCTGTGGGTGGCCCTTGCTCTTAACGCCATTATGTTCGCGATCGAAATCGTGGCTGGGATAGCCGCAGATTCGCGCGCGCTGCAGGCCGATGCACTCGATTTTTTGGGTGATTCAGCCAATTACGCCATCAGCCTCGGAGTGGCCGGAATGGCAATTGCATGGCGCGCACGCGCAGCCCTCGCAAAAGCGGCGACCATGCTGGGCTTTGGACTCTGGGTTCTGGGCTCGGCTCTCTGGGGGTTTTTTGTGGGCGCATCTCCGGATGCCGGAACGATGGGCATCATCGGTTTCCTGGCGCTCGCAGTAAATCTCGCTGTCGCGGCGATGCTCTTTCGGTACCGAACCGGGGATGCAAATATGCGCTCGGTATGGATCTGTTCGCGCAACGACGCGATCGGAAACGTCGCGGTGCTTGCAGCTGCGGTCGGTGTTTTCGGCACCGGCCGTGCGTGGCCCGATCTGGTTGTGGCGAGCACCATGGCAGGACTTGCAGTCTGGGGCAGTGCCGAGGTCTTCAAACAGGCGCGTGGCGAATTGCGCTCTACCTAGACCCCGAAACATGCCCGCAATTGCGGATTGGCGGAAATAGGTTTCCGTCTATACGCTGCTATTACGAATTAATTGCACCAGTTATAGAGCTCCCTCATGCATCGCATCATCTCCGCTACCGTCCATCCGGCAATGCGGCTCATTCTGCTGGCGCTTGCGCTGTGTCTGTCCGCCACCGCGAGCGCGGAAGAACCCGATGTGCGAACCACTTGGCGTTTGCTTGATTATATCGCGGTCGACTACGCCTCCGCGGTTTCCAACGGACGTGTTGCCGACGAATTCGAATATCGCGAAATGGTAGAGTTTTCCGATGTCGTGGCGCGGCAGGTCGCCGTATTGCCGGACACTAAAGACAATCAGGCACTCATCCGCCGATCAGATCAGCTGCGAGCTCTGATCGCCAACAAGGAACCCGCCGAGCGAGTTGCGCGCTTCTCGCGCGCGCTGGCAGCCTCGTTGCTGACAGCCTACCCGGTTCCGCTCGCCCCTTCGCAGGAGCCCGACCTTGTCCGCGCCCGCACTATCTTCGCGCAGAACTGTGCCTCGTGCCACGGCGCAGCCGGAAGTGCGCCACCAGCCGCAATGCAGGCGCTTGATCCCCCGCCGATCGACTTTACCGATATCGACCGGGCGCGGCAGCGCAGTGCGTTCGGGCTTTACCAGGTCATCACGCAGGGGCTGGAAGGAACGTCCATGGCCAGCTTCGCATCGCTGTCCGACGAAGATCGCTGGGCGCTTGCATTCTATGCCGGCAGCATTGCTTTAGAAGATGTAGCCAAAGGCGAGCGTATCTGGCGGGAAGATAATGGCATACGCCAACTTGTCCCCGATCTCGAGACGCTCGCCGCGCTCACACCGGAACGTCTGGCCGAGCAAATCGGCGAGGACCGTGCGCTCGCCGTCATGGCCTATCTTCGCGCCAATCCCGATGCGGTGGGACAGGCAAATGACGCAGGTTCGCTCGCCTTCGTTCGCGATACGCTCGATCGCAGCCTGTCAGCTTATCGTGCTGGCAACCGAGAGGAAGCGCGGCAGCTGGCACTGTCTGCCTATCTCGACGGTTTCGAACCCCTGGAGGCCCTCCTGGCAACGCGCGATGGCGGTTTGATGCGCGAGGTAGAACAGGCGCTCGGGCAATTTCGGGCCGGAATAGAGTCCGGTGCGGACCCATCCAAACTACAGCAAGAGCGGGCTCGCATCGATAGTCTGCTGGCCAGAGCCGAGAGAGCGTTGGCTCCTGAGGCGGCCAGCGAAATCTCGACCTTTCTCGGGGCGTTCACCATCCTGCTGCGCGAGGGGATCGAAGCACTTCTGGTTGTGATCGCCATGATCGCCTTTGTGAAAAAGTCGCAGCGTTTCGAGGTTTTGCCCTATGTCCATGGCGGGTGGATCGCTGCTCTTCTTGCAGGTGTCGCCACCTGGGTCGTAGCAACCTACTTCGTGAGCATCAGCGGTGCGAGCCGCGAGATGACCGAAGGGATCGGCGCGCTGCTTGCGGCTGTCATTCTCGTATCGGTCGGGATCTGGATGCATGGCAAATCCCAGGCCGAGGAATGGCGGCGTTATATCCAGGAAAAAATGGGCAAGGCGCTCTCGCGCGGATCGGCATGGTTTCTCTTCGGTCTCGCATTCGTGGTCGTCTACCGGGAAGCGTTCGAGACTATCCTGTTCTACGCTGCCCTGTGGAACCCGCAGAGCAGCGGCATCATACTGGCAGGTGCCTTGTCCGCAGTTGCGCTGCTGGCGCTCATTGCATGGGCCATGCTGCGCTACAGCCGCAAACTGCCGATCACCCAGTTCTTCCGCTACAGTGCTATCCTGATTGCAATCCTTGCGGTCATTCTGGCGGGCAAGGGCGTGGGCGCTTTCCAGGAGGCCGGAGTTCTTTCCGCCACATTCATTGCCGGCTTGCCGCGCCTCGCCGAACTCGGCTTCTTCCCGACCGTCGAAACAATAGGCGCGCAGTTGCTCACGCTGCTGGCTCTGATTGCCGGATTTCGGATAAGTCGATCACCATCGGGACCGCAGCCGGCAGCTGTCGAGGGATAGGAGATCCCGGTTTGCGATCAGCGGGGTGCGGTGCCGAGACGGCGCGCGAGCCACAAGGTGGCCGTGGGAACCGCGACCCACATCACGATCGGTACGAGACCGATTTTGGTCCCGGGCACCAGCGGCATGATTGCACTATAGGACCACCCCCAGTCGGCACCGACGGCCAGCACTTCGACCATGGCAGTAATGGCCAGGCCGATTCCCAGGAACACACCAAAACGCGAGATCGGCCAGTCTACGAGCCACGGCGTTTTACCACTGCCGACAGAGGCGCCGAGATAAGCGGCCACCATTATCCCGGCATCGCCGAACGAGGCCAGGCCGCAGCGACGTGCTGCCTCGGCAGGCGACAGGCCGGCTGACTGGTAGAAGGGAAGCTGGAGCATCTCCCAGGCGAATGCGATGAGAATTCCGAATAAGGCGATCCAGAGCGCTGGATGAGCACCGCGCCATTCGCGCGATTTCTCAGAGATTTGGTTTTGATCCTGCATCGTCTAATCCGTCACTCTTGCCATCTCCGTCCCGTGCCCATCGCTCAGGTATTGAATTTGGGAAAGAGCGAGGCCGCGCAGGCGCAGGGCGTTGCCGATCACCGATACCGAGGACAGGCTCATCGCCGCGGCCGCGATCATCGGGTTCAAAAGCAACCCGGTCCACGGATAGAGAACACCTGCCGCGACCGGAATGCCGAGCGCGTTATAGGCGAAGGCAAAGAACAGGTTCTGCCTGATGTTGCGCATAGTGGCCCGAGACAGGACGAGCGCCTGAACAACGCCGACGAGGTCGCCGCGCACCAATGTCACGCCCGCGCTTTCGATCGCGACATCGGTACCCGTTCCCATCGCGATGCCGACATGCGAAGCGGCAAGCGCGGGTGCGTCGTTTATGCCGTCGCCGGCCATAGCGACCCGGCGCCCCTCGCTCTTCAACTGCTCGATCTTGCGATGTTTGTCCTCGGGCGAGACATTCGCTTCGACTTCGTCGATACCGACCTGGCTTGCTACCGCACGCGCGGTGGCTTCGCTGTCGCCGGTAAGCATCACGATCTTGATGCCGCGCTCATGCAGCGCGGCAATAGCGGTGCGGCTGGTTTCCTTGATCGGATCGGCGACAGCGATAAGGCCTGCCGGTGCCCCGTCCACGGCCACGAACATCACCGTCTGTCCGAGGCTTCGGCCTTCGTCCGCCGTTGACCGCCAGCCTTCTTCGAGCGCCCCTATACGCTCCATCATCTTTTCATTCCCGATCGCGACCCTGCGCTTGTCGACATTTGCCTGGATGCCTTCGCCGGTCACGGACTCGATATCGGAAGCGTCGAGAATGGCAACGCCCCTGTTTTGAGCCCCTTCCACGATCGCGTGGGCGAGCGGATGCTCGCTTCCTCTCTCAACGGCAGCGACAAGGCTCAGCAATTCCTGTTCGTCGAACTCTGGCTGCGGTTTTACATCGACAAGATCGGGCTTGCCCCGGGTCAGTGTGCCGGTCTTGTCGACAACCAGCGTATCGATCTTTTCCAGCGTTTCGAGCGCTTCGGCGTTCTTGATCAGGATGCCGTGCTGGGCTCCCTTGCCGGTGCCGGTCATGATCGACATTGGCGTCGCCAGTCCGAGCGCGCAGGGACAGGCGATGATCAGAACGGCGACCGCGTTGACGAGCGCGTAGGCAAGGGCCGGTGCCGGTCCCCAGATGGCCCAGACGACAAAACTCACGATAGCGACAAGGACGACGATGGGCACGAACCATCCGGTGACCTGGTCGGCGAGCCGCTGGATCGGTGCCCGGCTGCGCTGCGCCTCCGCCACCATCTGCACGATCTTCGAGAGCATGGTGTCCGCGCCGACCTGCGTCGCGCGCATGGTGAAGCTGCCGGTCTGGTTGACAGTGCCCCCGATCACGGGATCGCCAGCGCTTTTCTTGACGGGAATGGGCTCGCCACTGATCATGGATTCGTCGATGGCACTGCTTCCATCCTCGAGCGTGCCATCGACGGGGACCTTGTCGCCCGGACGCACGCGCAGCAGGTCCCCAGACGTCAATTCATCGAGCGGTACTTCGCGCTCGTCCCCGCGACCGAAGATCTTCATCGCGGTCGGGGGCGCGAGCTCGAGAAGCGCCCGCAAGGCGCTCGATGTCGATCCGCGCGCCTTGAGCTCGAGCACCTGCCCGAGCAGCACGAGGGTCGTGATAACCGCTGCGGCCTCGTAATAGACGCCGACCCGGCCCGCATGATCGCGGAAAGCCTCGGGAAAGATGTCCGGGGCGAGGGTGGCCACTAGGCTGAACAGATAAGCGATGGCAACGCCGAAGCCGATCAGGGTGAACATGTTGAGGTTCATGGTCCGGACCGATTGCAGCGCCCGGGTGAAGAAGGGCCAGCCGCCCCAAAGCACCACCGGAGTGGCCAGCAGGAGCTGCAACCACTGCGCGAAAGCGGGTTCGATGACCTGATCGAACGGTCGCGACGGGATCATGTCGCCCATCGCATAGACGAAAAGAGGTAGGGTGAAGAGCGCGCTCCACCAGAACCTTCGCCGCATGTCGACGAGTTCGGGATCGGGGCCCTCGTTCAAGGTGACCGTTTCGGGTTCGAGGGCCATCCCGCATATCGGGCAGGAGCCCGGCCCCGGCTGCCGGATCTCCGGATGCATCGGACAGGTGTATATCGTACCTTCCGGGACATCCTCGACAGCATCGAGGTGCGCCTTCGAAAGATACATCTCCGGATCCGCGCGGAACTTGTCGAGGCAGCGCGAGGAGCAGAAGTAATGGTCGCCACCCTCGTGTCGATCGACGAAGCGGGCGCCGTCCATCTTCACGCTCATTCCGCAAACGGGGTCGGTCGCCGTGCCCTCGATTGCATTGTGCCCATCGCTCATCTGTCGTTCTCCCCTAATTGGTCGTGACCACGAACTGCCCCATCATGCCTGCGTCCTCGTGCTCGAGGATATGACAGTGATACATGTAGGGATTGTCGGGATCGGTATTCTCTTCGAACCGCAGCAGCAGCCGGACCTGTTCACGCGGATTGACGATGACGGTGTCCTTAAAGCCCGCCTCTTCCGCCCGCGGAGGCCGACCGTCCCGGTCGAGCAAGCGGAACTGCACGTTATGAATATGAAAGGGATGGGCCATCATCGATGCGTTGGCGATTTCCCATATTTCCCACTGACCCACCGGTACGCGCTGGTTGATGACATCCATGTCCATGGTCTGGCCGTTGATCGACATGCCCCGACCCATCATGCCCATATCGAGTACGAAACGGCGGCTGCGAACGGCGAGCGAGGGGTCTGGCGCTGCAAGCGCGGCCAGGGTGGACGGGAGCAATACTGGAGTCGACGCGCCGGAGGGGCGTATATCGAGGATCGAAAACGCGATGTCCTGCCTCTCGCGATCGGCCCGGTTTCCCATCATTCCGCCGCCCATCATACCCCCGCCTCGCCCGGCCATCATGCCCATGGCGTTAACAGGGCTGCTGGCAATCAGCCGGAGCGGGCGCCCTTCGGAAAGGTCGACGATCACCTGTGCCCGTTCGCCCGGGGCAAGGGTAAGACTGCGAATCTCGCGGGGTGCGGCAAGCAGGCCGCCATCGCTTGCGATGAGTTGCATCGGACGATCACCTTCGAGCGAGAAGGTGTAGAACCGCGCATTCGATCCATTGAGAAGCCGCAGGCGCAGTGGACCGGCGGCGGCGTCGAAAACGGCATTGGCCGTTCCGTTCACATAGATGCGCTCACCCATCACCCCCATCATCCGCGAGTGCATGTCGAGCGGGTAAACGAGGCGGCCCGAACCGTCGATCACGCGATCCTGCACGACGAGCGGTATGTCATCCACACCGTACCGGCTCGGCAGATCGAGGCGATCCTCTTCCTCGTCGCGCACGTAGATCGGGGCTGCAAGTCCGGCATAGACCTGCGGTCCGGCCCGGCGATGCAGATGCGAATGATACCAGTATAGCGAAGCGCGCTGGCGTATTTCGAAGGACGGGCTCCAGCGCTCACCGGGCTGCACGAGCTGGTGCGGCCCGCCATCCGCGGTGGCGGGAAGTTCGAAGCCATGCCAGTGGACGGTCGCATCTTCAGCTAGCTTGTTGTCGATGTGAAAGCGAACCTGTTCGCCGCGGCGCATTTCGAGGGTCGGGCCGAGATAGGATGCGTCGATACCGATCGTCGGTGACGGCGTGCCGGGCACGAATTCTTTCTCGCCCGGTGTCAGGGACAGGCGAAAGACACGCTCGCCCCGTTCGATCGTTCCTGCCTGTAGCCGAGGTATGGCAAGAGGATTGCTTGCTCCTCGCTGATCGAGCGACACCCTGCTTTGCGTGTCGCAACCCACCAGCGGCAGCGCCGCGTAACCCGTCGCCACGAGGCCGGCACTCTTCATGAAGTCGCGGCGATCCTGAAAGTTGGGGCTGTCGATACCGGGCATATTCACCTCTTTTTGCGTGGGAGGCACCGGCGCAACCGAGCGCCTCCCACCCATCATGCTATCGCGGCGTTACCGAGGTAACGACGCTGCCTTCGGTTCCAGTACGAAATTCAAAGGCTATTCCCTCACCGACACTGACCTGTTCGAGGATTTGTTCGTCGGCTTCGAAGGCCATGGTCATCGCCGGCCATCCGATACTTTCGACCGGACCATGCTCGATGGTCACCGTGCCCGCCTCGGGATCGATGGCTGTTACCGTTCCCTCCGCGCTGGCGCTCTGCTCGCCGCCGGTCTCCTCCGCCATCGGCATTTCGCCTGACATGGGCATACTGTCCGAGTTCGCCATCTCGTCAGACATCGGGGTCCCGGTGCTGTCGTCTGCAGCGTCGCAAGCTGCAAGCGCCAGCGGTGCCGCGAGCAGGATTATGTAGGCTAGGGTACGCATTCTTCTTCTCCTTGAGAATTGGCCGGTTTTTCCGGACGGGGGCGCCGCAACAACAGATAGGCGGCGGGAAGCAGGAACATGGACAGGAGCGGGGCGGTGATCATGCCGCCGACCATCGGCGCGGCGATGCGGCTCATGACTTCCGAACCCGCGCCGGTGCCGATCAGGATGGGGAAGAGACCGGCAAGGATGACTGCGACGGTCATCGCCTTGGGCCGAACGCGCAGGAGTGCGCCTTCCCGGATGGCCTCGTCCACTTCTTCGGCGCCCAGATCACCGCGCCGCCGTTCCAGTGCGGCTTTCAGGTAGATCAGCATCACCACGCCGAACTCTGCCGAAACGCCGGCGAGCGCGATGAAGCCTACCGCAGTCGCCACCGACTGGTTGTAGCCCATCAGATAGAGCAACCAGTATCCGCCGGTCAGCGCAAAGGGCAGCGTGCCCATGATCAGCAAGGCTTCGTCCCAGCGCCGGAAAATGAGATAGAGCAGCAGGAAGATGATCGCGAGCGTCGCGGGAACCACGATCTTCAGTCGCTCATAGGCGCGCGTCAGATATTCGAACTGGCCCGCATAGGACAGGCTGACTCCGGCAGGCAGATCGACGCCCGCAGCGACGGCTTCCTGAAGATCGGCGACCACCGAAGTGAGATCGCGGCCCCGGACATCGACATAGATGTAGCTGGTCAGTCGGCCCTGTTCGCTCTTGAGCATCGGCGGACCGTCGCTGACGGCGATACGGGCGACAGTGCCTAGCGTGATCTGCTGGCCGGACGGCGTCAGTACCGGCAAGGCCCTGAGTTCATCGACGCTGTCGCGGATTTCGCGGGGATAGCGCACATTGATCGGATAGCGCGCCAGCCCCTCGACGGTCCGTGCGACATTGGCACCGCCTATTGCACCAGAGACGATCTGCTGGATGTCGGCAATGTTGAGCCCGTATCGCGCGGCCGCCATCCGGTCGATATCGACATCGACATACCGACCGCCCGACAGCCGCTCGGCCAGGGCGGAACTCACGCCAGGCACGGTCTTGGCGATACGCTCCACATCGAGTGCAACGCGTTCGAGTTGATCGAGATCGTCGCCTGAAACCTTGACCCCGATCGGGCTCTTGATCCCGGTCGCGAGCATGTCGATCCGGTTGCGGATCGGCGGCACCCAGACATTGGCGAGGCCCGGCACCTGAACGACCCGGTCAAGTTCCTCGACCAGCAGATCGGGCGTCATTCCCTCGCGCCACTCCTCGCGCGGCTTGAAGCGGATCGTCGTTTCGAACATCGTCAGGGGAGCCGGATCCGTCGCTGTATCGGCGCGCCCCGCCTTGCCGAACACCGTTTCCACCTCGGGGACCGACTTGATCAGGCGATCGGTGCGCTGCAGCAGCGCCGAAGCCTCGCCGGGGGAGAGGCCGGGCAGCGCGCTCGGCATATAAAGCAAATCGCCTTCATCGAGCGGCGGGAGGAACTCGCCGCCAAGCCGGGTGAAGGGGATCGCGGTGGTCAGGAAGATCAGCGCCGCGATCACCAGCGTTGCCTTTGGGCGCCGCATGACCCAGTCGAGCCCCGGACGATAGATTTTCGTCAGCCAGCGGTTGAGAAAATTGGAATCCTCCGAAGGGATCTTCCCACGGATCAGCCATCCCATCATTACCGGCACCAGCGTTACCGACAGAATGGCCGCGGCCGCCATGGCATAGGTCTTGGTGAAAGCGAGCGGAGCGAACAGACGCCCTTCCTGCGCCTGCAGGGTGAAGACCGGTAGGAACGACAGCGTAATGATCAGCAGACTGAAGAACAACGCCGGTCCCACTTCCTTCGATGCATCGGCGATGATCCGCCAGCGTTCCTTCACCGCGAGCACGGTATCGGGATTCTCGTGTTCCCATCGCTCGAGATGCTTGTGCGCGTTCTCAATCATGACGACGGCGGCATCGACCATCGCACCGACCGCGATGGCTATTCCACCCAGCGACATGATGTTGGCGTTGACACCCTGGAAGCGCATCACGATGAAGGCCGCGAGCACGCCCAAAGGCAGGGTGATGATGGCGACAAGTGCCGAGCGCGCGTGCCAGAGGAACAGCGCGCATACGAGCGCCACGACGATAAACTCTTCGATGAGCTTCGTGGTGAGGTTCTCTATAGACGCATCGATGAGCTGAGAACGATCGTAGGTCGTGACGATCTCGACGCCTTCGGGAAGGCTTGCCTGCAAGTCGTCGAGTTTCTGTTCGACGGCCTGTATTGCGCTTCTTGCATCCGCACCCTGGCGCAGGACGATGATGCCGCCGGCAACCTCGCCTTCGCCATTGAGCTCGGCGATGCCTCGGCGCAGTTCGGGGCCGACCTGGATCGTCGCTACGTCGCCCAGCGTGACCGGAACGCCGCCGCTCACCGCGCGCAGCGGGATCGCCCTGAAATCGTCGAGGTCGCCGAGATAACCCGAGGCACGGACCATATATTCGGCTTCGCCCATCTCGACGATCGAGCCGCCCGCTTCCTGGTTGGCGGACTGGATTGCGCTGACGATCTCGGCGTGAGTCACGCCGAGCGAGGCCATCCGGTAAGGCTCGAGCACGACCTGGTATTGCTTGACCATTCCTCCGACGCTGGCGACCTCGGCAATGCCGGGGATCGTCTTGAGTTCGTAGCGCAGGAACCAGTCCTGCAGGCTGCGCAGTCCGGCAAGGTCGTGCCCGCCGGTCCTGTCGACCAGTGCATATTCGTAGATCCACCCCACCCCGGTTGCATCGGGTCCCAGCGTGCTCGTGACGCCCTCGGGCAGGCGGTTCTGCACCTGGTTGAGATATTCGAGCACGCGCGATCGCGCCCAGTAGAGGTCGGTACCGTCCTCGAAGATGATATAGACATAGCTGTCACCGAACATCGAATAGCCGCGGACGGTTTTCGCCCCCGGCACCGAGAGCATGGTCGTCGCCAGGGGATAGGTGACCTGGTCCTCGACGATCCGAGGGGCCTGCCCCGGATAGTTCGACCGGACCACGACCTGCACATCGGACAGATCGGGCAACGCGTCGACCGGCGTCGTGCGTACCGCCCAGAAACCGGCCAGCGTCACCGCGACGGCGGCGAGAACGATGAATAGGCGGTTGGCGATCGAGGCGTCGATGAGGCGTGCGATCATTCTCCAGCCCTCCTAATAGACTCGAGTTGGGGGCCGGCTTCCTGCTGGGTGAAGGTGAAGCGCACCCTGTCGCCTGTTTCGAGGCCGCGCATTTGCGCCGCGCTCTTCGTGCGAAAGGTCATCGTCATCGCGGGCCAATCGAGCCGGGGCACAGGACCATGCCGCAGCGTCACCGAACCATTGGCGATCGACTGGATCGTGCCGGTGGCACCGAAGGTCGCTGGTTCGTCCTCGCTGCCGGTGGAAGCGTCATCTGCCTGATCTATCGGACGGAAGTCCAGTCCGGTGAGGCTTGCTTCGGAATCGAGAAGGAACTGACCCGATGTCACGACCTGCTCGCCGGCGGAAAGTCCGGCCAGCACTTCGGTCCTTCCACCCGCTTCGCGGCCGATCCGAACCTCGGCGGGCATGAAACCGCCCTCGTCCTGCTTCACCATCACGATGGTTCGACGTCCGGTCCTGATAACCGCTTCGGACGGTACCAGCAGCGCGCGGCGTGTGTCCGGGGTCAGCGAGACCTGTGCGAACATGCCCGGCTTGAGGCGACCGGATGCATTGGGCAGTTGCGCACGAACGGTGATCGTACGGCTTGCATCCTCCGCGCTCGGCAGGATAGCGACAATGGGTCCGGAGAAGCGTTCCTCGGGGAATGCGGTCAGCGTCGCGCTGACAGGTTGCCCGACGCGTACATTCGCCGCCTGCGTTTCAGGCACCGCGGCTTCGATCCAGATCGGTGAGAAACCGGTTATCTCGGCGAGCGTCTGTCCGGCCATGACCGTCATCCCCGGTCGCACGCCGAGCGATGTTATGGCACCTCCAATCGGCGCGGTAACGGTGATCGTGGACTGCGGACGTCCACTGCGCCCTACTGATGAGATCAGGCCTGGAGGCATGCCCAAAAGGCGCATGCGTTCGCGCATGGCCTGCGCAAGTTCTTCATCACCGCTGTTCAGGACGGCCAGATACTCCTGCTGCGCTCCGCCCCATTCGGGGACCAGGATATCCGCGAGCGGAGCGCCCCGTCCAACGACATCGTCGGGTGCGCGGCCGTAGGTTCTTTGTACATAGCCTCCGGCACGTGGCTGGACGATCGCGACGTCGCGTTCATTGTAGGCCAGAACGCCTGTGACGGTTACTTCCGGCTCGAGGACGCCATACTCGGCTTCGGCGGTGCGGATGCCGAAATTCTGGACCAGGCCGGGATCGATGCTGATGCCTGCGGTGGCCTCTTCGCCCGCGCACTTGGGCACCAGCTGCATATCCATGAAGGGCGACTTGCCCGGCTCGTCGAAGTGCTGCCCTGGCACCATCGGGTCGTACCAGTAAAGGACCTCCTCGCATTCGGTCGCACTGCCGCCCGCATTGTTCGCACCACCCTGGCCTTCACCGAGCTGCGAGAGACCATAGCCGGCGGCAAGACTGATTAGCGCGACCGTGCCTGCCATCGTCCAGGATTTCTGGCGCGGCGACAGCCTGTCCCACGCGGCTCCCATTGGGGCTCTCATCGGCCATACTCCCCATACGTCAGTCGCAGCCTCGCGGCGGCTTCGACGGTCGCCTCCTCGCGTTGCAGAATGTCCACCCGCAGCACGGCGAGTGTTTTGATGGCGTCGATGACGTCGAGCAATTCGGCTCTACCTGCGGCAAAGCTCGCGCGCTCGAGGTCCACGCGGCTTTCGGCAAGGGGAAGCAATTCGTCCGTCGCGCGCTGCCACTGTCGATAAGCGCTGCGCCAGGCGGCGAGATCGGTCTCAAACTGGGCTTCGAGTTCACGCAGCCGATCGGCTCTGGCCGACTGTGCCGCAGCCGCTTCGGCTTCGGCGGCGGCTATACGCGGGTTTTGGCGCCGGTCGGCGAAAATCGGGAGTGTGATCGAACCCATCACCGAGACCGCATCGCCAAAATCGGGATCGCGCCGTCCATAGCTCACATTGACGCCGAAATCCGGACGCCTTTCCGATCGCGCAAGGTCGCTTCTCGCTTCCGCTTGACGGATCTGCGCAAGCGCCACGACAAGCTCCGGATTACTTTGGAGCATGGCCCGCAAACCTTCGGGATCGAGATCGGCCGAAGGGATGGTTCCGGTCGCGGTAGCGTTCGGCAGAGCCGTATAGCGCGACAGCATGGCCTGAGCGGCCTCTCGGTCGGCTTCGATCCTCGTCCGCATGTCTTCGACTTCGAGCACGGCACGGCGTACTTCCAGACTTTCGGCGGGTCTGGCCGAACCGGCGGCGACAGAACTGCGCGCGAGCGGTACGAGCCCCTCGATTTCAGCAAGTGCATCGTCGGCGACGGTCAGAGCCCGTTGGGCATAAGCCAACGAAATCCATGCCATTCCTGCTCCGACGCGCACCCTGTTACGGGTTTGACGCAACTGTGCTGCGGCGAGGTCGATGTCGGCGTCCGCCATTCCAAACCGGGCCCGACGTTTCGCGAGATTAGGGATCTCCTGTTCGATACCGACTTGGATTTGCGTAGGGAGCTGGCGATCCAGCTCGAACGCAGCCGGCCCGCTTACCGGCAGGTTCTGGATGCCCGCGCGAAGGCGCGGGTCAGGCAGCTCATCGGCAGCGTCGGCGATCTCGCGCCGGGCGTCCAGTCGCAGCTCGCTTGTTCGAACCTGGGGCTGGTCGCTCGTTGCTGCTCGCAAAGCTTCTTCATAGCCCACCGACTGGGCATTACTCGCCGGCGCGAGGGCCAGCAGGACCGGAAGCGCGGTCCAGCTTATTCGTTTCATGATCATTCATCCGCAAAAGGAGCGCGTCAGGCACGCGTTCCGGATCACCGGCTCGCGTCAAGCGCAGGCCGTTCATCCAGAGGCAGGAGCGCGCAGGCTTAAGCCTGCACGCGAGTCATGCCGGAAATTGCGGAGGTGGCGGCTCTGGCCCCAGTCCTGTGGCTGCGAGCGAATTGGAGATCAAACCGCTGAATTGAGCAGCCTGCGCCGGCCTTTCTCCGACCAGGGTCGCATCACCCCCTGGAACGAGGGGCGGGATGCAGCCGAATGCCACGAGACAATCCAGCCGAAGGTTCTTGCAAGGCACGCCGTCATGATCGTCCATGGAAGCTGCTCCCGCCATCATCTCCATCTCGGCGCAGGTCGGTTTGCCTGCATCGAGCGCCTGAGGCAGGGCAGACGCATGCGCTGCCGATTGAACGAACAGCCCGCAAGCGATCAGTAACAGTCCAAGGGAGCGCAAGACTCGCATAGAAAAGGCGTAAAGCTTTGAAGAGCGCAAGACAAGCACCTCCCATCCGGTGCGATGGTTCGTCACTCCGTGTACTGCCAGGCACCCATCGAGCCCAGATATACGTCGAGCTTGTCAAATCCTTTGCTTTGCAGCCAGCCCGCCGCCACACTCGCACGCATGCCACTGGCGCACATGAGCGTATAAGCGCGTTCGGGATCGAGCTCGGTATAGCGGGAATTGAGTTCGCCCACGTAAATGTGTTTCGATCCCTCGATCGCGCCGCTGCGCCGCTCATCGAGGTCACGCACGTCGAGCAAGGTCCAGCCGTCGCGCTTGCGCTCGAGACGATCCTGAACCTCGCTCGTCCCGATCATCGGCAGGCTCGCCATCTCCATTCCTTGCGCAGCAGCCGGGACGATACCGACATAGCCGCCGACGATCGAGTCGAGTCCGATCCTCACAAGGTGCGTCATGGCCGAAGCCAGCTGGTCTTCCGCCGATCCGACGAGGGCAATTGTATCGCTTTCTCCGATGAACCAGCCCGCAAACGCCGAGATCATGCCGACCGGAAGGCATATCGAACCGGGCAGATGCCCGCTTGCGTATGCAAGCGGATCCCGCACGTCGACGACATGATCGGCGTCGAGTTCGCGAATGTCCGAGAGCATGAGGCGTTCTGGTCGCAAAACCCGTGGCGCAGGAGATGTTCCCTCGAGATTAAGGCGTTCCATCAGCCTGAAATAGGGCGGCTGGTAATGATGCTCGGCGAGCTTCGCCTCGATGAATTCCTCGCGATCGGCGATCTGGAGCCGCGGATTGTTTCGGCGTTCGTGGCCTATGGTCGAGAATTCCCGGTCCGCCATTCCCGAACCGCAGACCGAGCCTGCTCCATGCGCGGGGTAAATGATCGCCTGGTCACCCAGACCGCAAATCTTCTGCAGTGAATCGTAGAGGAGGCCCGCGACCTCCCGCGCGCGCTCAGGATAGAAATCGGTGCGTCCGACGTCGCCCACGAAGAGCGCATCGCCGGTGAATACGCCGACCGGTCCTTCGGGAAAATCGTCGTCATGGAGGACGAAGGCGAGATGATCGTCGGTGTGACCGGGAGTTTCGAGCACCGAAACCCGCAACTTCCCGATGTCGAAAACGTCGCCCTCTCGCGCGGTGTCGGCGAAAACAATCTCGTCCGCAGGGTTTGGACCGTGCAGAACGCGGGCACCGGTCATTTTGGCCAATACCGGCGATCCCGTGATGAGATCCTCATTCCTATGCGTTTCGAAGATATGCGTGATCTGCAACCCTTCGGCGCGGGCACGCTCGACATAAATCTCGCAGTCCCGGCGCGGATCGATGACCGCTGCCTTGCCCTGCGAACCAATCAGATAGGAAAGGTGGGAGAGGCCGGGGGTCTTTATCTTCTCGAGCAGCATGTTTTGCCTCGTTGTTGGAGTGTTTCCGTGAGACCGCGTCGATCTAGTCGATCCCGAGTTCGGCTTTGAGTGCCGAGACATTCTCGAAGCGGTCTGCTTCTGGCCGGGCGATAGCGGGCTTGGCGTTGACCCAGGTGTTCTCACAGACGAATTCGAGCATGGCTGCCGCGAGGTCGGCGTGCCTGCAACGAAAGCAACCCTCGGCAAGACGCTCGTCGGTAATGACGGCTTCACCCGTATAGGGTTCGTCGAGGAGCCAGCCCGGTCGCGCAGACGTCCAATTCAGGCCTTTCGCGCGCTCCAGAAGATCTTCCATGGCGCGCATCTGTTCGAGAATATTGTGCAAGGCTGGTCTTGCCGTGAGCTCGAACCATGCAGGAACGCTGGGCTGCGGCTCTACAAACGCCGCCGATATCACGACGATCCGGGAAATGCCGGTCGTCGACATCGCTTCCACCAGCTTGCGGGTTCCCTCCGTATAAAGCGGAGGCGGATCGATCGCCGTGGATGGACTAAACCCTATACCGAGTGCGGAAATAACAGCACGGCAACCTTCGAGCTCGCTGCTGAAGTCGTCATTGAGTACATCGCACTGGAGGTACTCGACATTGTCGACCCGGTCCGATGGTTCGGGCAAGGTGTGCTCGAACGCTCGAACTTCGATGCCCTTGCGAACCGCATGGCGCAATATTTCCGTGCCGGTCTTTCCTCCGGCACCGAAGACCGCAAGGGGGGCTGCATCGCTCACAGGCTCAGCTTCCACTGTAGCACCTCATTGTAAATTCGGCCGCGCGTGCCGGGCCGATCATGATCATGGAGCGGGCACCGACGGAAGCCGGCGCCCGCTCGCTCGTGTTCAAGCTTCGCTGTTGCCGCAGGTCGTGTACCCCCAGAACCCGAACTCGTCCTTCATCCGGGGGCCAGCGACGATGAGCTCCTGCATCTGCAGGCCAGCGTCTCCTTCGTCATCGAGGAGACGCGTACGGATACGAAGCTCACCATTCGCATACTCACCCGAGGCGCTTGCCGTGACAGGGATCAGTTTGCCATTGATCTTGATCGCTCCGCGACCGCTGTTGTCGTAGACGAACGACGGAAACGCGACCTCGGTCAGGCGAAACTGGCACGTGTTCTCGGCTCCCAGCGCGGTGAGGTCCGCGTCGCTCATCGTCTCGGGCAGCATCAGTCCCGGGCTGAGATTGGCAAGTGCGCTCGCAGCGCTCTCTATCGGCGCCGCCGTTGCCGGAGGATCGAGCTGTGCTTCGCGATCATTGCCGACCGCAGTATTGGTGTTGCAGGCCGCCAGCGGAAGGGCTGCAAGCGTCAAAATCGCGATCTTGTTCATTGCTGCATCTCCTCGGGCAGGCGTTCTTCGGTGCGCGGACCGTTCTCCTCGATGTCCTGGATGAGATATTTCATCTCGGCGATCTCACGCCGCTGGGCGACGATGATGGCCTGCGCGAGTTCGCGGACACGCGGATCCTTCAGGCTCGCCCTCTCGCTGGTCATGATCGCGATCGAGTGGTGCGGAATCATTGCGGCCATGTATTCGGTGTCGTCGACCGTGGTCTGGCTGCGTACGAGCCATAGCGCGATCGCGAAGACAATCGCTCCGACGCCCAGGATGATGAAGTTCTTGGTCCGGTCCTTGTACATGCCCCACATGAAGAGCAGCATGACGACCATCATCATCGAGCCCATGACGAACATCATCCAGAAGCGCGTTTCGCTCCAGAACACGTCGTCCATGTCGAAGCTGTTGGCATACATCAGGAAGAACATGATTACGGTCGAGGTCGATACCATGGCCATGAACCGCCAGTAGTTGCCGCCCCCTCCCTTGTCCGAGTGGGATGAACTTTCAGTCATGCGTTTTCTCCTTCCTTCATTATGGTCCAGAACAGTTGTGCCGAGCAGCTGATGAGCGCGAAGCCGGTCAAGGCTTCGACGCCGGCAATGACGCGCAGGTGCTCGGTCGGGTAGATGTCGCCGAGTCCCAGCGTGGTCACGTTGATCAGCGAGAAATAGAAGTAGTCCATCGCACTCATCGCCGGCGTCTTGTCGAACCCGCCGAGGTCCAACTCCGCACCAAGCCAGAAACCGGCAGCGAAGAGTGTCGCGACAAGCAGGTGCGATGCCAGGACAAGAAGCGCGACGCCAAGCTTGGCCGAGAAATTTCGGCGTGTGTCGAGCATGCGATGCCCCACACCGAGAATCGACAGATGCGCACCGACCGAGGCCAGAAAAAGTGCAATGGCGAGAATTAGTGCGGCGATCATCGATGATCTCCATCGTGTGTGGCGGGCATTTCACGCAGCGCGGGATTCCGACGGAGATAGAACCATTCGGCTCCAAACACTGCGGCGATGCCTGCGACCGCATAGGCGACGACCGCAGGGTCGGTTTTGAGTTTGGCGAGTGCAAAAGCTGTCAGGACTACGCCGTCCGCCACGAGCGCCGACCAGAGGATCCAGGCACGCGCGCCAATCTCTTCCCGCAAACCGCGCAGCACGCCCCAATGCACGAGCATATCCATTACGAGATAGAAAAACGCTCCGAGCGAGGCGATCCGCGAAAGATCGAACAGGACCGCGAGCGTGCCTGCGACAACAACGGTATAGACCAACATGTGACTGCGGATCGGTCCACTCATGCCAAAATGGCTATGCGGGATCATCTTCATCTCGGTCAGCATGGTCAGCATACGCGAAACGGCGAAAACACTGGCAATGACACCCGAGGTCGTGGCGGCGATGGCGATTGCGACTGTGAAATAGAAGCCAAGCTCTCCGAGCGCGGGGCGCGCAGCTGCCGCAAGCGAATAATCGCGTGCCTCAGCTATTTCTGACGTGCTGAGGCTGGCACCGACCGCCACCGCGACAAGGAGGTAGACGACCACGCATATTGCGATCGAGATGATTATGGTTCGACCGACATTCCGGTGCGGATTGATGATTTCACCGCCACTGTTGGTGATGGTGGTGAAACCTTTGAAAGCAAGGATCGAGAAGGCGACCGACGCGAGCAGCGCGTCGAGGCCCGAAAGCGTGATCGGCTCTGAGAAGGCGCCCCCCGAAAATCCGCTGGCCCAGATCGCCGCAATCGCGAACAGGGCGATGCCGCCGATCTTGATCGCCGACATGACGAGAGAGAAACCGCTGACCGATTTGTTGCCGGCCGCATTCACGAAATAGGCGAAAACGATGAGCGCCAGTGCCGCGACGGAAACCAGAACGCCGCTGCTCTCAAGCCCAAAGGGCCGCAGGGCATAGGTCGCGAAGGTTCGGGCGACCAGGCTTTCGTTGATGACCATCGACAGCGCCATCAGGAGCGATGCCGAGGCTGCCACGACGCCTGGTCCATAGGCTTTTTGCAGGATCATCGCGATGCCGCCCGAGGAAGGCCAGCGGTTCGACATCTTGATGTAGCTGTAGGCGGCGAGCGAAGTAACCAGCGCGCCGGCAATGAACGAAAGCGGAAATAGCGGTCCAGCCAGTTCGGCAATCTGGCCGGTCAGTGCGAAGATGCCAGCGCCGATCATGACGCCGGTTCCCATTGCGACACCGCCAAGCAGCGTTATCGAGCCCGCACTCTCGCTATGTTGATCGTCGCCATTTGTCTGCAAGTCTTTCCCCTGTCGATGTCCTCCCGTCCGAGAAACATCACGCCAGACAGTACGTTGCGTAGCGCCTCACCCCTCAAAAAAGTTTCGACATGGTGCGCGCCTGCCCCAGGGGGCGGTTTGGCAAGATAGGGAGTCCGCTTTTCGCGAGGCTTCTCTTAGCACAAGGTGCGTCGATAGGAGGCGACGCGTATCGCCAGGGTGGCCCACTGTGAATTTTCTCTAGCAGGTCTCGCGAGAGGTAACTGGCCCTGTTCGATCAATCTGACGTGCCGAGCAGCCGGATTAAGCTCGACCGGGGGATCGATTGCGCAAATGTGCCTGCGCTTCGCGCACGTCGAGCTCACGCGTGCTGTTTCCGATACGTAACATCAGGCGCGCGGTACCTCCCTCTACGAGGTAGACAGGATCAGCGCTCCTTTCAGCAATGACCCGGCATACCGTCTTTTCTGTCATTTCGTGAAAACGGCAATGGACCAAAGCGCACGCGTGACCGCCGAAACCATCCTTCACGAGGTCCATCACAAGGCGCTCGAACCCATCCCGATTGGCATGTTTGAGTGTCTGCATATCGGCTTCAATGCCAGTGATGTTCCCATCGTCTCCAACCCCGATAAGCAGTGTTCCGCCCTCATGGTTGAGAAAGCCGGCAACCGTTTTGAGTACGACCTGCTGGAGTGACCGGTTGACCCGGTTCTCACGCCTGTCCCACCGCAAGGACGATTTGAATTCCAATCGCTCGCCCTCGCCGCGTGCGATAAGAAGCGGTAACTCCTCGTCGAGTTCGCGTTCGAGAAAAAGTACCTTGGACTGAGCTCGCGCCAACCGCATGTGATACATTCCAAATCCCAGACCAAGGGCGCCGCCGATCACCGCGTAGATGGCGCTCATGGGAAGCATTTCGAACGCGAAAGCATTTACCAGCCGGCCGATCATGAACCCAATGGCAGTATTGCTGCCGGTGTCGTGCGACGGACCGGACTCGTACCAGACGACGAGGGTGGTTACCGGATGGAGGATCGTGATGCCGAGGGCAGCACCAAGGACCGCATGGGCGGTTAGCGTTCGAGCGCTCTGTGAAGGCTTTGTCCTGTAGATCGCGCATTCCCTTTTTTCGTTTTTTCAGGCTACCGGGCTAATGGCTTCGCGTGCAAAACGTCTTGTCCCGCGAAGGGCATCGGGAAATCAGACCGAATTACCAGTTCGTCTCCGGAAATACCGATAGAGCGGAACCGCGATGAGTGCGATGTACCAGCCATAGAGAAAACTGCCCACCGCTCCTGCGAGAAATCCCGACAGGGTCAGCCATTCGAACCATGGCAGCAACGGAGCCCAGGCTTGGTGCATGTGAAACCGCTCGGGTGCAAGCGCCCCGAAAGCAATGCATAGGAGGTAGCTGACAAGCAGGAACACGCTGAGCGTCCAGCCCCATGCGAATATCGAGTTCTTGATTGATCCTTTTACCATCGCATTTCTCCCACTTCGTGCGTCCTAAAATTATGCAAACGGAAGGGTCCGGGACCGTCGGGGCAGCCGGCCCCGGACCCAGCGGGATGATCGACAGGCATCTTAGCGCCCGTCCCGGTGTCCCGGGCTTCTGTGTTGTTCCCGCGCGATTGTTCTTCAACGAGACATCGCCCTTATTTCTCGCGCGGCCACTGGCGTCAGTTCCTTACAATCACCGATAAGATGCGAAGACGCTCTGTCCGGTCGGACCAAAGGCGATGACCTCATAGGGCTGGATCCGGTTTCCGGCCTCCATGCCGGGCGATCCCAGAGGCATTCCCGGAACCGCTAGACCGGCAACGCCGTCGGGCCGCTCGCGCAAAAGTCGGGCGACGGCTTCGGCGGGCACGTGACCTTCGATGATGTATCCATCGACCTCCATCGTGTGGCACGACCACAATTCTTCCGGTACGCCGCGCGCTGTCTTGATCGCCGCCATGTCGTTGCTATCGACCGATGCCACCTTCGCGTTCATCCCATCTTCAAGATGGCCTGCCCAGTTGAGACAGCATCCACATCCGGGGTCCCTGAACATCGTATAGGTCGCTGCCTGAGCCACGTTCGAACAGGCTGCCAGCACGAGCAAGGCCGCGCCGCTAACCGATCGCCGGAACAGGGCAGGCTTTTTCCAGATCATTGTGCAATTCCTTTCTTGTATCCGCGCCATAGCGAGATCGTCCCGGTCACCGTCGGGAACCGGTGGAGCAGGCATGGCTCGGTGAAGATTTCGGCGAACAGTTTTTCGACTTCGCCGTCGGCGCTGGGCTGCGTGTCGCTTACGCCGTCAAGCGACTGGACGGTCGCCCGGAAGAGGCTCCGCATGAGTGGGCTATCCTGCTTCATATAATCGGCGATCAAGACGGTTCCGCCTGGCACGAGCAAGCTTTCGATAATTTCCAGGATTGCCTGCTTCTTGCGCAAGGGAACCTGGTGAAGGACGAGGCTGCTGACGATCTTGTTCGGCTGCCACCCTGCGGGCAGCTCGAGGCTTTCGAGAAAGCCATTGTGCCATTTGACGAGATCGGCTCCCGCCCCAAACTTGCGCCGCGCAAGCGCGAGCGCCTCTTGGTCGGGTTCGACACCGATCAGACCCGCTTCCGGGCAATCCGTCATCAAGGCCTTGAGAAGTGTACCGGTTCCGCTGCCGACATCGATCACCCGGTCGCCGGGGACAAGGTGCAGCTCTTCGACAATCTTTTGGCGCCAGAGATGTTCGCGGGTGAACAGACCGAGCGCCCGGTCGTAAAGCGGCGTCAGAAAGCTCTTGCCAAGAAGAGGCGTGAATTCGCCGTGATCTTCAGGCGCGGTGATATTGTTCACGCGTTCGCTCCCATTCATCCCGGGTTCGACCCGATTCTGGCAGACCCGCCTCGATTACGTATGGCGGGGGACATTCCCTCAAAAAAAAGTTTAAGGGATTGTGCAGGCGAGCGCGTATAGGGCACGTGGAACCCACAGGAGTTTTTCGGATGCGTGACAAACACTCTCTTGATGCGGTGCTCGGAACCCTCTCCGCCAGCGCCGCTAGCGAGGTCCCCGCCGACTTTATGGATGGCGTTTGGCAGCGCGCCGGACAGCTTGGCGAAATCGCCGACCGACGCCGCCGCACGGCTCTGTTCGTCGGTCTGTTTGTCGTCGGGCTCGGGGCTGGCGCCGGAACGAGCGGTTGGCCCGGAGGGTATGGCACGTCGTCCGCGCCATTTGGCGACAGTGCGATCCTCGGCGAACAGCTGTCTCCATCGGCGCTCCTCCATGTGGAGCAATAGGGTTTGAAGTCGACGCATATCGTTCTCGCGGTGCTTCTCGCAGCGCTCGCAGGATGCCTCGGCGCGATTGCCGCGGATCGCTGGGCCAATCACGAGGCTGGCTCCGGCCTCCACGATTTCGTGCACGACGAGCTCACCCTGACGGCCGACCAGGAGCAGCGTCTCGATGCGCTCGAGGCCCGTTTCGCTGTCGAAAGGGCACGGCTCGAAGGATCGGCGCGCGCAGCCAATGCCCGGCTCGCCCAGGCGATGGAAACCGAGCATGAGTACGGTCCCGAGGTCTCGGCCGCGATCGACGAGGTGCATGCACGCATGGGCGATCTGCAGAAAGCAACGGTGCGCCATGTCTTCGACATGCGCGAAATTCTCGAACCCGATCAGCAACGCCAGTTCGACCGCAAGGTCTCCGACGCCCTGACCCGCGACCCGCGCGACTGAAGCGCCATGTCGGGGGCGGGCGACAATCCGGATGAGGCCCTTGTTTCGCAAGCGAGGACTGGAAACAAGCGGGCTTTCAGCCAACTCGTCGAGCATGAAACGGGTCGGCTTCTCGCGCTCGCGACACGCATGCTTTCCTCTCCTTCTCAGGCGGAGGACGTTGTTCAGGACAGCCTCGCTTCGGTGTGGCTGACGCGCCATCGGCTCGATCCGGACAAGCCGATCGGACCCTATCTGACAACCGTCGTCCTCAACCGCTGCCGGGACCGTTTGCGCAGGCGCAAGGTCGCGGGCTTTTTCGGACTGTCGGGCGATGACGAACTCCATTCCATCGCCGACGATTTGCCGGGTCCTGAAACGTCGGCCGTTTCCAGGGAAGAGCTCAATCGTGTCCAGGCCGAGATCGCGCGAATGCCTGTAAGGCTGCGCGAAGCGCTTGTGCTCGTCACCATCGAGGGGCGTAGCCAGGCCGAGGCGGCCGATCTTCTCGGAACGACCGAAAAGGCGATCGAAACCCGCGTATACCGCGCGCGCAACAGGCTGAAGGAGCGCTTCGAAAAACTTTGAGGGGTTGGGTGGGCGCGCGCGTAAGTAACGGTAAACGCCACGTCAGGAGCCCTTTATGATCGCCGTCAATCGACGCAAGTTTCTCGGAGCCGGAGCAGGAGGAATGGGTCTGCTCAGCCTTGCCGGGGCGATGCCTGCCTGGGCACGCGGCGCGGACATCCTCGCAGGTAACGCCCGCAAGGGGCTGGACGAGGTATCCGGCCCCAATATCGACCTCACCGTTGCCCGATCGGCCTTCGCGACCGGTAACAGGCGCGGGGGAGCGATCGCCGTCAATGGCACGATCCCCGGTCCGCTGCTGCGTTTGCAGGAAGGCACGACCGTCCGGCTCAATGTCCATAACCAGCTCGAGGAAGATACCTCGATCCACTGGCACGGTCTGCTCGTGCCGTTTCAACTCGATGGAGTGCCGGGAGTAAGCTTCCCCGGCGTCAAGCCGGGAGAGACCTTCACCGCCGAATTCCCGGTTCGCCAGTCAGGCACCTATTGGTGGCACTCGCATAGCGGGCTGCAGGAACAGGCCGGGCATTACGGCGCGATCGTGGTCGATCCCGCCGGACCCGATCCGGTTCAGGCCGACCGCGAATATATCGTGGTGCTGAGCGAATTCAGCGCAATGTCGCCTCACACGATTTTCGACAAGCTCAAGAAGGGCGAAGGCTACTTCAACTACAACCAGAACACCTGGACCGACGATTACCCGCTTTCGGGCGAGGATCGCAGGATGTGGGCCAGAATGCGCATGATGCCGACCGACATCCTCGATGTGTCGAGCGCGGCATATACCTATCTTCTGAACGGCCATGGCCCGCTCGACAATCTGGAATACCTCTTCCGCCCGGGTGAACGCGTGCGGCTGCGCTTCATCAATGCCGGCGCCATGACCTTCTTCAATATTCGTATTCCCGGCCTGCCGATGACCATCGTTCAGGCGGACGGGCAGAACGTCGAGCCGGTTGAGGTCGACGAGTTCCAGATCGGTGTGGCCGAGACATACGACGTCGTCGTGACGCCGGGAGCGCAACAGGCCTACACGCTGGTCGCGGAGTCGATGGACCGCTCGGGCATGGGTATTGCCACACTCGCGAGCGCACCCGGCGCGCGCGCCGCCATTCCGCCGCTGCGCGATCCGCCGCTCCTCACCATGGCGGACATGGGCATGAGCGGCATGGACCACGGCTCGTCGGGCGATGCCGGCATGTCGGGAATGGACCACGGAAGTGGCGGCGACATGGCGGGGATGGATCATGGTACCTCCGGTCAATCCGAGATGGCGGGCATGTCGGGCATGCAGATGCGCGACACCTCGCTTCTGCCGCCCGATGTGAAGGTCGGGCCCGGTCTCGACATGGTGTCGATGAACCCGGTCGACCGCATGGGCGATCCCGGCATCGGTCTCGCCGATGTCCCTCATCGAACGCTCGACTATCGCAAGCTGCGCGCTCTGACGCCGCACCGCGAGGGCCGCACGCCGTCACGGCGAATGGAAATCCATCTGACCGGCAATATGGAGCGCTACATGTGGTCGTTCGACGGCAAGAAGTTCTCCGCCGTCTCCGACGAGCCGATCCGTTTCGCCTATAACGAGCGCGTGCGCGTGAAGCTCGTCAACGACACGATGATGGCGCATCCGATCCACTTGCACGGGCACTTCTTCGAGCTGGTCAATGGCGCGCCGGCCGATCGTCAACCGCTCAAGCACACGGTCATCCTGCAACCGGGTGGCAGCGCGCAGTTCGATTTGACGGCGGACGAGCCGGGCGACTGGGCCTTCCACTGTCACCTTCTCTATCACATGCATGCCGGGATGTTTCAGATCGTCACGGTCGCCAATCCCGACGGGAGCGAAGCATGAAAATTCGTATTGCCAGCCTGCTCGCATCGGTCGCAGCCGGCTCAGTTTTCGCCTCCCCCGCGGCGGCGCAGCATGCCGGTCATTCGCCGGCGGAACCGCAGCAGAGTGTCGAGGCGCAGGCTGACGCGAAGACAAAGTGCGAACAAGAAGCCGAGCGCCATCGCGCAATGGGGCATCCCGTAGCAGAAGGAGCATGTGAGCCCGCTGCCCGGCCCGAAGCCGCCATGGACCATTCCAAGATGGACCACATGAGCATGGACCACGGTTCGATGACCGCCGGGGACGGTCATTCCGGCATGGCGATGCCGATGGACGCTGCCCGTCCACAGGCATCGCCCGAAAGTCATGACGGAATGGATCACGGCCCGATGCCGCAGGGCAAGCCTGCCGAAGGCGCGATGGATCATTCGCAGATGAACCACGGCGAGATGGGGCAGGCGAACGCAGACAGGTCGTCGATGGACCATGGGCAGATGGATCACAGCCAGATGAACCATGGGGAGACGCCTTCGCAGGAAATGCAGGGCATGGACCATTCGGCGATGCAGATGGGCGCGGACGATGATATCCCGCTGCTGCCGCCTCCCCCCGAAGCCGGGAGCGGCCCAGCGCGCGCGGCGGTCGCCATCTGGGGCGAGGAAGCCATGAACGAAGCGCGCGAAGAACTTACCCGCGAGACTGGCGGGGGGACCCGCTTCTGGTTCCAGGGCGACCGGTTCGAGTACCAGGCCCGCAAAGGCGCGGATGGATATTTCTGGGAAATCCAGGGCTATTACGGCGGCGATATCGACAAGTTCTGGTTCCGCTCCGAGGGAGAAGGAGTTTTCGGCAATAAAGTCGAGAAAGCCGAAGTCCAGGGCTTGTGGAGCCGCGCCATCGCACCCTTCTTCGATTTCCAGGCAGGTGTTCGCCAGGACCTTACGGGACCGGAGCGGACCTATGCGGTGGTCGGCTTACAGGGGCTCGCTCCTTATGAATTCGAGGTGACCGGAGCGGCGTTCGTTTCGAACACCGGCGACTTGACCGCACGGCTCGAAGGCGAACTCGACCAAAAGATTACGCAGCGCCTGATCCTGCAGCCGCGTGCCGAGATCAATCTATCGGCACAGGACGTGCCCGAACTGGGAATAGGTGCCGGAATCGACCGGTTCGAAACCGGAATTCGCCTGCGCTACGAGTTTGCCCGTGAATTTGCACCATATGTCGGCATATCGCAGGGATGGCGTCTCGGCAGAAGCGCGGATTTTGCGCGGGCCGCCGGAGAGGATCCGAGCGTCACCAATTATGTCGTCGGCATAAGGTTCTGGTTCTGAAGGCTTCTTTGGGGGATCGAACGGCATGAGTACGATAAGTAAGAATCAGCAAGGTCGTATCCACAAAGAAGGCGCCGTTGCATGGCTATGATCGACTGGTTGGCAAACCATCTGGTGTTTCTGGCTACACCGACATTCGCTATCTCCTGGTTTGTTTTGGCTGCTTTCAGCGCCGTATTTATCGTATTCGACGTAATCGGAGCAAATCGTGGGCTAAATGCACCTTTAAAGGTCGTATGGCCGATCATCGTGATTTTCTTTTCTGTGGTGGGCCTGGCAATGTACCTTGCGACATCAAGGCCACCCGGCATTGGCCGAGTTCACGGTCAGGAGCCGAAGATGGAGCGTCTTACCGAATTTTCTCGGCCGAGATGGCGCAAGGTCGTCGCGTCCGCGACTCATTGTGTTGGCGGCGATGGTCTCGGGATCATGACTGCGATGGTCTATGCGAGGCTCAACAATTTCAGCTTCTGGTCGGAGTTCTGGTTCGAATACCTCGTGGGCTACCTATTTGGCTGGTTCGTTTTTCAGGTCTGGGCAATGCGGATGCATGACAACGGTTGGCTGATGGCGCTCTGGAAAGGTGGTCGAGCCGAGTTTTTCTCGATGATCACCGTTATGGTTGGAATGGGCCTGGTCATGCGTTTTGTGACGCCTGCAACTGTCGGCGCAGAGCCGTTGCCCGATACCTACGCGTTCTGGACGTTCGGCGCCCTCGGCCTGATGGTCGGTTTTGCGTTTACCTATCCGATGAACTGGTGGCTGGTCGCGATTGGCTGGAAGCATGGGCAAGGACACGAAAGCATGCGGGACAATAGATGACGCGCGCAAGGAGTGGGACAAATGAAACTTATGCAAACGGTCAGCGCAGCAGTATTAGTGATGCTAGGTTCTGCCGCCGGTCTTGCGCAAGAGCGTGGTGGCAGCGGGATTGCGCCTTCATCGGCATCGGAACCAACAGAGGATCCTGTTGAGCTCGGTGGCGCTTTGTCAAAGCTCGAGCGCAGCTCAGCAGCTGCACTGGCCACCGGCGGGAAGAGGCGCAAGTCCATGGAGATGCTCGATGGCGCCCATCGTTTGGCTGCCATTCTGAAAGATGCAGGGTATCCGGGCGGAGCTGAACGGTTCCGTCGAATGTCGCAGGCACGGCACATGGTCCAGATTGGTCGCCCGAGCAATGCGGTCGGTATACTGCGTGACGATGCGCGGCGTTCACTGGGTTCGGGTACTTCGACCACAAGAAAACAGATCGAGCAAGCGGACTCTGGCAAGCTTGTCATAGACCTCGAAGGGCGCGAGGTCGGGAGAATCGAGAGTATCGATTTGAGCACGCGCGAGGTCATAGAAAAGAAGGGCGGCGTCCTAAATCTGTTTGGTTTCTGGGATTACGGCAATCGGTTGCAGCGCCGACAGCCTCGCTGCTTTGTCCCCGGTAAGGAATATGTCGTTGATCTCTGCAGCCGCGTGGGTGCAAATTAGTTCATCTGCTCGACGGATTGGGTAGTTCGCTTCAACCCAGGGGCCCGCTCTCGCGACTGAAATCATGATGCCGTTCTGCACGCTGTGCAGTGCCAAGAGACGAAAGCGCGCAAAGAGCGCAATCGTGCCGGCATCGGACGTGGTCCCGCGGGCGCATTTCTGACGCGGTGCTACAATCAAATTAATGTGAGGGGCACCCGGCTGCCGTGCGTATCAGGAGCACAGGTCGCACTTTAACTGCTGGGTCGGGAGACATACGAGACATGAAAGCCCCCTCATTTCTGGCGCTGCTCGCCGCAAGCCTGCTCTTCGTCGGACCCGTTCAGGCTCATGGCGACGAAAAGCACGGCGAAGAGACGAGCGCCGCACCTGCTGTCACCAATGGCGATGCGGCCGACCAGGCGGCCATGGCGCAGATGGGCGACGGCGGAGCGGCCGGCGAGCCCTCAGCCGGGCACGACGAAGCAAGTGGAGGCCATGACGAAGCCGGTGGCCATGCGGCGGAGGATGAAACCGGCGTCATGGCCGTACTGAAGAAGCTGCATCCGGCAACGATCCATTTCCCGATCGCCTTGTTTCTCATGGCTGCGGCCACCGAATTGTTCGTTATGCGCCGGAAAGGAGCGGGCCTGGAAAGTGCGGTGCGCGTACTTGTCTACGGCGGGGCCATCGGCGCGGTGGTCGCAGTCCTGTTCGGATGGATTCACACCGGCCTGTGGTTCGGCGGCGACACCGTCATGCAGGTGCATCGATGGAACGGTATGCTGATCGCCGTTCTCGGTATTGCGATGGCCTATCTCGCGAGCAGGCCGAGCCAGAGCCGCGCATGGTTGCGCGCGTCGATATTCTCCATGGCGGCGCTCGTTCTCATCCAGGGCTTCCTTGGCGGCGAGCTCGCGCATGGGCCGAACCACCTCGGTATTTCCTGGCTCTGAAGGAGTTGAAGAGCATGCGTACTTCCAGATTGAATGCAGCGATCGGGTTTCTCGCGATCGCGCCCTTGATGTCCGCTCTTGCTGCTTGCGACGAGGCGCAGGAGAGCACACCGATTACCGAGGTTTCGCCTATGGGCCAAGCTGCAGTGGTGGCTGCCACGGCTCCCGAGTCGGGTCTTGCCGATCCGGCAGCCTCTTCCTCCGAAGATGAGGCAGCGACCGCTCGGGAGGACGCTCTTTCGACAAATGGGGCCGCCACGCCCGCCTCACGGCACGCTGCCTCTCCCGCATCACGCGCAACTGCCACACCCGCAGCGCCAGCAGCGCGCACGCAACCCGCGAGCGAAGCGACCCAACCCGCCGATCCCCATGCGGGCCATGACATGTCCTCGATGGCCGATCACGACATGGAAGGTATGTGATCGGACGCGTTCCCCGGTGACTCGGCAATTCAGGAGATATCCTCGGCAAGAAATCGCAACGAACAACGCAAGATCAGGAAAGGACGGCCCCGCCTCCCCCCGAAGCCCTGCGGGTCGCAGGTGCCCCCAAGGGGTCGTTCAGGAACCCCGCGTGAAGACCAACCCGCGCGGGGTTCCGTTTGCCCGGCTTCGCTGTCGCCGTGCCAGGCGCATCCCGGTAGGGCTTTGTGCTATGTGAGCAGCGAGCAGACGATCGCCTCGTTGGCTATGAAAGGAACCGCATATGTCGGAAACGGGAAAAGCCGGGGCGCTGTCGCGCTGGGAAGACGAAGGCGGGGCATTGCCCTGCGGGCCGCAGGAAGCGCTCGCTGCCGATTGCGAGAAATGGGATATTCCGCCACTTTCCGATGCCGAGATCATCCAATTGCGCATCAGGGTGATCGCCCTTGAGAACATGGTGCTCGGCCTTCTGTCGAAGGCCAGCGCCGATCAGCTTGCAGCAATCGAAGAAATCGCGGAATTCATATCCCCGCGTGCCGATGCGAAGCCGCATCCGCTTACCCTGCATGCCGCCACCCAGATGGAGCACTTCGTCGAGCGCGCCCGGCGGCTTCGCGAGCAACCCACCGCTGATTGAGCGACGCTTGACCGGGCCACGAATGCTGGCCTTCCTCGCCGCGGCCCGACCGATGATCCGAAAAGAGTGCGATGGACCTCCATACGCTTCTCATGCGCTAATTTGGCACTGCCGATCCTGGAGCGGTTGGCGCAGAAACCTTGGCCTCGGGGATCGAGCGATGCCAGGTCGATCTCGGTCTGGAGCAGGACCGGGGAAAACGCTTTGCCCTGTGGGCCATGCTCTACCTGCTCGGGTATGCCCCCGACCTCGACGTGGCCTTCGAGAGCGAGGAAGACCGGGAAGCAGCCCGCAACTTCATGGATCTCCTGGCGGCATCGGAAGGCAATGAGGTAAGCTGATTGCAGCAGGGTCTTGGCACCTTCAGACCCGCACCCGATACCCATCCGGCTTTCTTCGCGAACAGTCCTGAACCAGGTCAGCTGAGGAGCCGCAACCCGTTCCTTTCCGGCCGTGTTGGCGGCTTCGCCGCCTGCCCGCACCACCCGTCATGAACAGGTTTCCCTTCGGCCCTTCAGGCCTGCGGTGCAGTCCTCCCATGCCCTGCTTCTTCTGAATGTTCGCAAGCCGGAGATGGTCTCCGGTTTGAGGAACTGAAGGAACTTATCTCATGACCAATATCGCAATCCTCACCGGCCGTATCGCCCGCGATCCGGACACCCGCGAAACCAAAGGCGGAACCAGCGTTACCGGGATCACTGTCGTCACCGATCGTCCTGCACGCGACAAGGACGGCAAGACCTACAAGGACGAGAACGGCTACACCGCCAAGGACAGCGAATTCCACCGTGTGACCTGCTTCAACGGCCTCGCCAAGACCGTCGGTCAGTACTGCTCGAAAGGCCAGCTGGTCTCGGTCCAGGGCCGCATCCACTACACGCAGTGGGAAGACCAGGACGGTGTGACGCGGTATGGCTCGGAGATCCTTGCCGACAAGGTCGATTTCTTCTCGCGGGCCAATGGCGGCGACAACCAGGACGCCCCTCCGATCGACTGATCCGGCGCCATCGAACCAGCCAAAGGAGGCTCTGCCGGAAACGGCAGGGCCTCTTTCGCTGTTCACCCTTCCTTTCGCTCGGTCTTTTCTCCGGGGAATAGCCAGGCGCTGCCCGGAGGGCCCGACCCATTATGGCAGCGATCATCTGAAACGGTCGTTTGAGGTGGACTGGATTGGCCTGGCTTACCGCATTTCCAGCATGATGGTCCCGCGCCGCCCGCATCAAGGACGGCAGGGGCCCCACCATTTTGTCCGCCGCCGGATTGCATCCGGCACCGGACAAAACCGTTTCCCCCTGCGCCGCTTCGCGGTCGCCCTGTCAGGCGATCCTGTGACCCGGTCTGCCCGGGCCCATCGGCCAACCTCCTGTCGTCTCGCGACAGATTTCAGGAGGATTATCATGACCTATTTCACGAAATGCAAACTGCCCTCGCGCAACTATTTCGAGGCTTTGGCGACAGCCGAACAACGGGCCTTGCACAGCTTCTTCGACCAGCATGTCATCGAGGATGACGAGCTTGGATACCGCGCGGTCGACGAAGGCGACTACAACGCGCTGCCCCCGCACCTTGCGATCCGGGTCGTTCATACCGTCCATGGCGGAATGCTCGACGAATTCTGAGGCATTCTGCAGGGCAGGGACCGGCAGCGGTTCCTGCCCTTTTTTCGTGTCTCTTATGGGCTGAGCTACAGGTTCAAGTTTCGATCCAGCAGCAATCGGCGGTTCTCCAAACATCGGCTTGGCCAACTGGCGATCGGGATAAATGGAGCGGGGCTGGGGACGCACTCTGTCCCGCGCATCTGGCGATACGCTCCTGAGGGTGCGGCATTACGTGTTTTTGGGGCCCCGCATGCACTTGCGAACCGGCAGCGGGTCGGGCGAGCGGGAAGCTACGGCCGCGACAGGTCCCGCTTGCCTTGCTTCCCACAGGCCCTTGGCCACTGCCTCTCTCGCAGGTGCGGTTCATTGCTCTGAGCCTTCGGCATTGCAGCCGAAAGCCTGCCGGGCAGCGCGATAGCGTCGGGTTCTGCGCGGATGCCGCCCCTCCTCGATCCTGCCGAGCTCAGATCGGTAGGGGCGACAAATCCGAACGCGGCATCGTGTCGCTCCCCCCATTGCCAGGGCATGCGCCATCACCCTCCGCAATCAGCGGCAGTTAGCCGCAGCCACCCAAGCCTCCTGGAGCTAACCCCATGCCCGCCGTTCCCGATCCGGTCCGTCCCCGCTACCTGCGCACCCCGGATGCCGCGGTGCATCTGGGGCTTTCGCCGCGCACGCTCGAAAAGCACCGATGCTATGGAACAGGGCCGGTCTACCACAAGCTCGGCGGCCGCATCGTTTACCGGCCCGAAGATCTCGACGCCTGGGCCGAGCAGGGCTTGCGCCGTTCCACCAGCGATCCGGGCAAGGGCGTCGTTCATCCTGCCAAGCGGATCGACGGCTACACCGGTCCGGTCCGGCGCTGAAGCGGTACCATGCGCTCCTTGAAGACATCGGACGGCGGGGCCGGACAGCTCGACCTGTTCGTCGGCGCGGGCAGCGACATCGCCGCGCGCGATGCGCAGGATCTGATGGCCTGGCCTTTCTTCAGCCTCGCCAAGACGAAGCGCGTGAAGCCGATCGACTTTCGTATGGGCGAGGTCGCCATTCTGGTCGAAGCGACCGCCGAGCATGGGATGGCCACGATCTGGGATGCCGATGTGCTGATCTGGGTAGCCAGCCAGATCGTCGAGGCGCGCGATGCCGGCAAAGCCACCTCGCGCCTGATCGCTGCGACGCCCCATGAAATCCTGACCTTCACCCGGCGCGGAACCGGAAAAGCTGGCTACGAGCGCCTGAAGGCGGCGCTCGACCGCTTGCAGTCGACGAGCATCGCCACCTCGATCCGGCAGGCCGGGGCGCGGCGGCGCCGACGATTTTCCTGGATCAACGAATGGCGCGAACGGCTCGATGACAAGGGGCGCGCACTCGGCATCGAAATGATCGTGCCAGACTGGCTCTACGAGGGCGTGCTCGACCGTGCGCTCGTCCTGACCATCGACCCGGCCTATTTCGCGCTCACCGGCGGTCTCGAGCGCTGGCTCTATCGCATCGTACGCAAGCATGGCGGGAAGCAGAAGGGCGGGTGGAGTTTCGACATTTCGCACCTGCATGCAAAGTCGGGCGCGCTGTCGCCATTGAAGCGCTTCGCTTTCGAAGTGCGGACCATCGTCCGCCGCCAGTCTCTCCCGGGCTACAGTCTCGCACTTGAGCACCAGTACGGTCGCGAGCGTCTCCTGTTCGTCGCGACGCCTGTCGATCCCTTTACAGCTGCGCGGCGCCGCATCGGTCTGCCCCTTGTGGAAAAGGGCGTGTGATGTTCGGACTATCAGGAACCATAACGTTCGGACGATCGGGAACCCGACGCCCGGACTATCAGGAACCGAAAGCCTGCGCGACTCGCCGAAAACGCGGCGCTTGCGAAGCCCTTAACAATGCTAACAAGGAATCTTCCAGATTCCTGCTAACACAGCCACGCCTGTGCAAAAGCGCAGCGCGCGCTTCGCTTCCGCCCGCGGAGAGGGTCGACGCTGGTACCGGTGATCCGCCACTTACGCATGTCACACTGGTGTGGCGCGGCGGCGTGCAGGAAGACTGGCTTCGGTTCGGCAAGCCCGTTGAAGAGCGCATTCTTGATCGCCGGACGCGTATCGAAAGCTATGCTCCCGGACAGGTCTTTGCCTTGGTTCGGTGGGCTTCGAACGATTACGGGACTATCCGCTCGGCGTTCGCAATCGCCCGCGCCGTCGGCATCGGCGACCCGTTGACCACATTGCCGCAGGTCGATCCCGGCGCGCAAATGCTGTTGACGGTGAAAGGCTGGCCCAAAGTCCGCCAGGCCTTTGCGCTGATCGATGCGATGGAGGAGCACGGCATCGATCCCTGCGATGTGGCTCCGGACCACTGGCGTCATGTCCACAACAGGCTGGCAGCGGGCATGCAGGCACGATCTTATTCCCCTGCGCGCCATCGCGACTGGCTGCGGCGGCGAAAGCTGCACTCATGAGACGGCGCACCGCCTTTCTGGCAGGCATGGTCGCGGCAGCGACACTGGCCAGCACCGCATTCCCGCTCTCGCGACTTTTCGTCTGGAACGCGACTGCCAGCGTGCCGGTTGGCCTGTACTCTATCGGCGGAAAGACTGGTCTTGAAAGAGGCGACCGCGTCGCGATCGAACCTGCATCCAGGCTGCAGCGATACCTCGCCTCGAGGGGTTATCTTCCCGCAGGCGTCCCGCTCATCAAGGAGGTTGCGGCGCTTGGCGGGGATAGGGTCTGCCGGCGCGACCTGCTCATCACAATCAATGGGACACCTGCGGGATCGGCGCGCCGGCGCGACAGCCTTGGACGCGAACTGCCCGTCTGGAAAGGATGCCGGACTATCGCTGCGGATGAACTGTTCGTGATGAACAGGCGCGCCCCCGGCAGCTTTGACGGGCGTTATTTCGGCCCGGTCGCACGCGCCGATGTCATCGGGCGCGCGCGGCCCGTCTGGACCAACGAAGCGGGCGACGGGGACTATGTCCTGCTCGCCTCGCCCGCCGACTTTCCCATTCCCAACGTAAATGATGGAGACGCACAATGACCTGTATCGGCACTTTTGCAGCCACACCCGACGGCTTTGAAGGGCGGCTGCAAACCCTGACCATCGACGCACCGCTGACCCTGGTGGCCGCCGACCCCGGCGACACCGAGAACGCCCCTGACTATCGCATCATGGCAGGCGAAGGCGAGGAAACCTACGAGGTGGGTGCAGGCTGGAAACATGTCGGCGACAAGGCAGGCGATTTCGTCACGCTCGTCATCGACGATCCGGTATTGCCTCGGCCCCTGCGCGCCAATCTGTTCAGTTCTGACGACCAGAACCATGTCCTTATATGGTCGCGCGGCGCGCGCCGCCCGGCAAAGGGCTGATTCCGTGCTCCGCCTGTATCTTCTGCAGGGACTCCTGGCCACCATGTGGGCGGCGAGTCCCGGGCAGGCTTTTGCACAATCGGAGCAGTTTGTCCTACCTTCCCCGCGCGTCGAGATTGCGACGCATGTCAGCGAAGCATCGCAGCAATTCGGCATTCCCGAACACTGGATCTACGCGGTAATCCGCGTCGAAAGCGCGGGCCGGGTGCGGGCCGTTTCCAGAGCAGGAGCGATGGGTCTCATGCAGCTTATGCCCGGAACCTGGGCGCGGCAGCGCGCCCGGTTCTCCCTCGGGCAAGACCCGTTCGACCCACGCGACAACATTCTGGCCGGCACGTCTTACTTGCGCGAAATGTACGATCGCTACGGCGCGCAAGGCTTCCTCGCGGCATACAATGCGGGTCCGGGACGCTACGAAGACTGGCTTGCCGGACGGCGTTCGCTGCCACTCGAAACACGCCGCTATGTCGCCCGGATTGCGCCGCTGTTGCAGTCCGAGGGCATTTTTGCGGCGGCGCCTCTTCAAGCCGGGGATGTTCCGCCCGGCGTCTTGCAGCCTTCCGGCGCGGCGCGACAAGAGTTGGACGAGGTGGCTGCGCCCGGCCCCGTAGCGAACCCTTTTGCGCGCCCGGAACAGCCCGCGCATGATCTTTTCGCGCCCGTCTCGACGGCTCCTTCTAAATGAGAGCGGTCCTCGCACCTTCGCGCAGGCATGCGTTCCCAAGGGAAAGCGGGCGTAGGAGCGGAGACCTAGGCATCAATGGAAGGGAGGGATGGCGAGATAAAAGCAGCGCCGTCGGCCGGGCTGCAGGTGGTTGGTTTTGCGGGAGAATATGCGCCGTCTCTGCTGTACGCCTGCAGGCGCTTGAACCGAAATCCTTAGGCTTTTCAATGCTGAAAGCGCCGTCTTCCGATTTTCTTGTCTGTGGCTGACGACGAATTCGACATCAGGCCGGGCCGGTCGAGAGACAGCGATGCGCGCGCCTATCGCAAGGCCGGTTCGCTGGTGGGACGCGTGCTGCAGGCCTCACGCCGGTCAGGCTATACACCGCTCGGGCGAGGCCGGGCAGGTGGCGGAACCGGTCACTTGGGGCGCGGCAAACATGCTGCGTTCAGAGGCAGCCCCCATGCTTTCCAGCGGCGGGTCATCATCAAGGCGCGCGTCGTTCGCCATGGCGGCAGCCGCTTCCGCTCGGCACCGCTCGCCCGCCACATCGCCTATCTCGAACGCGACGGCGTCACCCGTGACGGATCGGATGCCCAGATGTTCGATGCCTCGTCGGATGAGGTCGATGGCGATGCCTTCGCCGCGCGCTGCGAAGACGACCGGCATCACTTCCGCTTCATCGTGTCGCCGGAAGACGCGAGCGAGATGGCCGACCTGCGCGCTTTCACGCGCGAACTGCTCGAAGATATGGCGAGCGACCTCGACACCAGCCTCGACTGGGTAGCGGTCGATCACTGGAATACTGACAACCCGCATGTCCATGTCCTGGTCCGCGGCGTTGCCTCGGACGGCAGGGACCTGGTGATCGATCGCTCTTATATCAGCGAAGGCATGCGGGCCCGCGCCCAGGAGCGCGTCACCGTCGAGCTCGGCCCGCGCAGCGAGCGCGATATTCAGCAAGCGCTCCGCCGCGAGGTCGATGCCGAGCGCTGGACCTCGCTCGACCGCCGCTTGCAAAATCAGCGCGACGATCTTGGCGTGGTCGATTTGTCCCCCGAGGCCGATGCGACACGCCGCAGCAACCGCGCATTCCTTATTGGCCGCGCACGAACGCTCGAACGCATGGGATTGGCCGAGCGGGTCGGGTCGGCGCGCTGGACCTTGGCCGCAGACCTCGAACCGACATTGCGCGCGCTGGGCGAGCGCGGCGACATCATCAAGACCTTGCACAAGGCGATGCGTGGACGCGGCGCACAAGGCGCCCTTGCATCCTTCGCGCTGCATGGAGAAGACGAGAACCGCCGGGTCATCGGAAGGTTGGTCGAGCGCGGTCTTCATGATGAGCTGACAGGCGAGGCTTATGCGATCGTCGAAGGAGTGGACGGGCGTGCGCATTATCTGCGTTTTCCCGATCTGGACCAGACAAGCGATGCAGCACCCGGCGCCATCGTCGAGACAGGCGAATGGACCGACCGCAAAGGGCGACGGCGCAGCAGCCTGCTGGTGCGTTCGGACCTGCCGCTCGAGCGGCAGATTGACGCGCGCGGGGCGACCTGGCTCGACCGGCAGCTGCTGTCGGCACGAGCCGCGTCGCTGGGAGGCGGCTTCGGCAATGAAGTCCGGAAGGCTCTTGACGAGCGCCGTGAATGGCTCGTCGATCAAAGTCTTGCGAAGCGACATGGTAGGAGCGTGACCTTGGTGCGCAACCTGCTCGGAACGCTCCGCAAGCAGGAACTGGACGCGGCAGGTAAAGCGCTGGCTGCGCGTCATGGTCGTCTGGCAAATCCGGTAACGGAAGGTGATCACATTTCCGGCATCTACCGCGAGCGCATTTCGCTGGCGTCGGGTCGCTTCGCCATGATCGATGACGGAGTGGGTTTCCAGCTCGTGCCCTGGAGGCAAGACCTCGAGCGGCATCTTGGAAAAGAAGTCGCTGGCAAGGTCCATGTGCGAGGCGGTGTCGACTGGAACTTTGCGCGTTCGCGCGGTCCGGCGGTTTGAGGAGCACCGGCATCATAACGGAAATCTTGACAAACGCACCATATGATGCTTATAAACGCATCAGGAGATGCGATATGGTAAGTGCAGCGATTCAGCATGCCGAAGCTCCCCCGGGGCTTCAGACCTTTGCAAGCGACGGTGATCGCAGCCGCCTCACCAGCGCTGCGGTAAAGGCCGTGCTGCGCCTCATTGGGGCCTGGGGTGCGAGCAACGCTGAGGGCGCTGCGCTGCTCGGCGTGTCCGAAAGCACCTGGGACCGGATGAAAGCCGGAACCTGGGAAGGCTCGCTCGGTCAGGACCAGCTGACCCGCGCGTCGGCGCTGATCGGTCTGTTCAAGGGACTGCATCTGCTGTTCGCCAACGACATGGCCGATCGCTGGCCAAAGCTCGAAAACAGGGCCCCGTTGTTTGATCGCCGCTCGCCCATCGGGGCGATGATCGAAGGCGGCATTCCGCGCATGCTGGAGACCAGACAATATATCGACGCGCTTCGTGGCGGGCTCTGAGGAGGCAGGCGAGCCGCCGCAGATCCGCGAAGCGTTCGAGCGGACTGTCCGGCTCGTTTCCAGCGCGCGCTTGCGCGAAGCGGTCATGGCTCCACTTGCCGACAGTGATGCCGAGCTTGCGCTGCTCGCTGAAATCGAGGGGGCGACGAGTTCGCGCCTGATCGCCGAAGAGCGCGGGTTTGGCGGGCTGACAGCCGACGAGCTGGTTCATGGCGTGCCGCATGCCAGGTTCATTAATGCGAGCTTTGCTTACGCCAAACCGCGCGAGCCCAATCGCTTCAACCCCGCGAACCGCGGCGCATGGTATGCCGCGCTCGATGTCGAGACCTGTATTGCCGAGGTCGGCCATCACCTGACACAGGCGCTCGCCGATGCCGGCGATTTCGATGCCGTTGTCGAATATGGCGAGATGATCGCCAGCATGGCGGGCGTCTTTATCGATCTGCGCGAGCAGCCCGGACACCCGGCCCTCGATCCGGACAAGACGAAAGGCTATCCTGTCGGCAATGCTCTAGCGGCGCAGGCACGCGCCGCCGGTCATAACGGCATTATCTATCCCTCTGTGCGCCATGCGGATGGGACTTGCATCGCGGCCCTGTGGCCCAACGTCGTGCAATCGGTCGCGCAAGGGGCGATGTACCGCCTGACCTGGTCCGGCAACCCGGACTATAGTCGGGAAGCAATCTAGCCGTACGCCGCTTTTGCTACGCCAACCTGCGATCACGCAGCTTCCGACTTGAATATGTAATGCAAAGCCGCCGTGCTGTCCTTCACGAAAGGAGCCAGCCTTGTCGGCAACCCGGATATTGTGGGGTCAGATACTCGTCGTCTTCACCCTAACGCTCGCAGGTGTGTGGGCGGGCACTCAGTGGACGGCGCACGCGCTTGGCTATCAGGCGCAGCTGGGCGCGCCCTGGTTCAGTATCTCCGGAGCGCTTGTCTATCCGCCTTATGCCATTTTTTGGTGGTGGTTCAGCTACGAAGCCTATGCGCCGCGCATCTTCGAGACCGGCGGAATGATCGCCGCATCGGGCGGTCTCGTGTCGGTGGCCGTCGCGATCGGCATGTCGGTCTGGCGCGCCCGAGAGATCAGGAACAGCGCGACCTATGGCTCGGCGCGCTGGGCGACCCGTTCCGAAATTTCACGCGCGGGCCTTCTGGCAGGCAAGGGCGTCATTATCGGCCAGCATGCCAATCTCTATCTTCGTCACGACGGCCCCGAACATGTGCTCTGCTTCGCGCCGACCCGCAGCGGCAAAGGGGTCGGCCTTGTCGTGCCAACGCTCCTGACCTGGCCGCATTCGGCGATCGTGCACGATATCAAAGGCGAGAACTGGGAGCTGACAGCTGGTTTCCGTACCCGGTTCAGCCGCACGCTTCTGTTCGATCCGACCAATGAGGCATCGGCGGCCTATAACCCTCTGATGGAAGTGCGACGCGGCATCAACGAGGTGCGCGACGTGCAGAACATCGCCGACGTGCTGGTCGATCCGGAAGGCTCGCTTGAACGGCGCAATCACTGGGAAAAGACCAGCCACGCGCTGCTCGTCGGGGCCATTCTGCATGTGCTTTATGCCGAGCCTGACAAGACGCTCGCCGGGGTTGCGAACTTCCTCTCCGATCCACGCCGATCCATCGAGGCGACACTGACCGCAATGATGCACACACCGCATCTGGGGGAAGACGGCGTCCATCCGGTTGTCGCGAGCGCGGCGCGAGAATTGCTCAACAAGTCGGAGAACGAACGCTCGGGCGTGCTCTCGACCGCCATGTCGTTCCTCGGCCTGTACCGCGATCCGGTTATCGCAAAGGTCACGCGGCACTGCGAATGGCGCATCGCGGACCTCGTGGCACAGGGCCGGCCGGTCACGCTCTATCTCGTCGTTCCGCCGTCAGACATCAGCCGCACCAAGCCGCTCATCCGGCTCATTCTCAACCAGCTCGGAAGACGTCTGACCGAGGATCTGCAGGAAGGTGCCGATCGTGAGCGGCTTCTCCTTATGCTCGACGAGTTCCCTGCTTTGGGCAGGCTCGACTTCTTCGAAAGCGCGCTCGCCTTCATGGCGGGCTACGGCATCAAGGCCTTTCTGATCGCCCAGTCATTGAATCAGATCGAGAAAGCCTACGGGCAGAACAATGCCATTCTCGACAATTGCCATGTGCGGGTGTGCTTCGCGACCAATGACGAGCGAACCGCCAAGCGCATTTCGGAATCGCTCGGGACCGCGACCGAAACCCGGGCGATGCGCAATTATGCCGGACACCGCCTCTCCCCATGGCTCGGTCACCTGATGGTCTCGCGCTCGGAGACGGCGCGCGCTCTTCTGACCCAGGGCGAAATCATGCAGCTGCCCGACACCGACGAAATCGTGATGCTCGCAGGCGTGCATCATCAATACCGACCGCCGCACCTATCATATCGAACTGCGCGCCAACCCGAACATCTATATGGCCTCGGTCAGCTGGTCCTATCCGGCCGACGAACTGATCGCGCTGCGCCGCGAAGAAGAGCGAGCGGCGCGAGCCACACCAGTCGCCCACGGGTTCACGCTTGAGGCGCTCAATTTCGAGTACCGCATCTCGGGTGACAAGCCTGACTGGCGCCCGCTACGGGTCTTCGACGACGGACAGCGGACCCTGGTCGAGTTTCCACCCGATATCGCCCAGGGCGAAATGCCGCCATTTTTCGTGGTAGGCGCCGGTGGCGCAGCCGAGCTGGTCAATTACCGGGTCTCCGGGCGCTATCTCATCGTCGACCGCCTCTTCCACAAGGCCGAACTGCGGCTCGGTGCCGGTCGCAGACAGGTCCGCGTGAAGATTGAAAACCGCAAGCGGGGCCGGTCGTGAACGAGGAAGGCAAGACCGAGCCGCCACCCGATGCCGAAAGCATCGTTCAATTGCGCGGGGAAGCACCGCGTGTGGTCAGGCTCTCGCGCAAGGCTATCGGCATTGCCAGCGCTGCGGGTCTGACCGTGCTTGGCGGTATTCTGCTCTACGCCCTGCAGCCGGCTTCGCAGGACGACGGCGAAGAGCTGGTTAACACCGACGGGATCGCCGTGGCTGACGGACTTGCCACGGCCCCCGCAGACTATTCCCAGGTTCCGAGGTTAGGGCCGCCGCTACCGGGCGATCTCGGTCAACCGATCCTCGAGGCGCAGGATCGCGGGGCTGTTGCCGCGCTTCCACCGGTCGGCGCCCCGCCTCCAACACCGTCACAGCGGGCGGCGCCGAGCCCCGAGGATATGGCGCGCGAACGCCTGGAACAGGAACGCGAGGCGGCGCGCGGCAGTCGCCTGTTTTTCGGCGGCGGGACACCCGCCGCCAATTCCGGCCCGACAGCTTCGGGTGCTGGGCCGCAATCCCTAGCACCAGTTCAGCCATCCGTCTCGACCGCGCGGCCGAGTTTTCTCGAACGGCCCGCCGACATGCAAACGGCTTCCGTGCAGCGGCTCGAGGCGGTGCCACCTGGCGTGCGGCTTCAGGCCGGGTCGATCATTCCGGCAGCGCTGATTACCGGTATCCGGTCGGACCAGCCCGGCCTGGTGACCGCGCAGGTGACCGAGAATGTTTATGACAGCCTGACCGGGCGGCACCTTCTGATCCCGCAAGGTGCGCGCCTGATCGGTGAGTACGATTCCGATGTCGGATTCGGCCAACGCCGGGTGCTGCTGGCCTGGACCAGGCTTATCCTGCCTGATGGTCGCTCGATTGTGCTCGATCGTCAGCCAGTTGCCGATCCCTCGGGCTATGCTGGACTGGAGGACGGCGTCGATTACCATTGGGGCGGTGTCGTCAAGGCGGCGCTCGTTTCCACTTTGCTCGGGATTGGCGGCGAATTCGGCGCAGGCGGAGATGATGATCTGCTGCGCGCTGTTCGCCGTGGTACCCAGGACAGCATCAATCGCGCGGGCGAGCAGATCGTTGCACGCGAGCTCGACATCCGCCCGACGCTGACGATCCGTCCCGGCTTTCCCGTACGCGTTCTGGTGACGCGCGATATTGTGCTGGAGGGTGGTGCATGACCCGACTCAAGCTCTCCGATGTCACCGATGGCAAGCCCGTCAAGTTGACGGTCGAGATTCCTGCGCGGCTCCATCGCCGACTCGTCGAATATGGGGTCGTGCTCAATGACGGCGTTTCAGAGGGTGCACCCGAGCCCGCAGCTCTGATCCCACCAATGATCGAGCGCTTCGTCGCCAGTGACCGGGATTTTGCCAAGGCACGTAGAAGGACGCCCACAATATCCAACCAATAATTGCCGACAATGTCCGGACTGTTTCTGATTCTTCTCGGCAACAACTTAATGCAAATAGTGCCAATAGGTAGAATTGCGCTATCTCATCAGGCATGATTGGCATTATCGTGAAGTAGGGAACTCAGGTTCCTCGCGACCGGGTTGCGATGCGCATGTCCAGGCGCTCCAGCTAAAGGCATTGCTGCACTTGCCAACGGGTGCTTCCATCGCCCGGTCGTACTTTGCGATCCCCGGCTCTATGTGTTTATAAATACATTATAAGTTGGCCGGCTCTGTTGGCTTGCTTCAGATTCGATGTTGCGACTTTTGGAGTCGCAGTCGAACCAGAGGAGTGACCAATGAAGAATCTCGAAACACGTGAAAGCGAGATGATCGATCTCGGAAAGGCGTCGGTCGAAACAAAGGGAGCGGGCATCGTCTTCGCAGACGATAGCGGTGGGCAGCGCAACGCGGTGGCCGGAACGCTCGAAGACTGACCTGGATTGGGGCGCGCGTCGGTGACCTGCGCCCCAATACTCTCGGTTGCGCCCGATGATCGATCCCGACAATGCGACAATCGCCTGGTGTAACACTGGCGACCATTTCGTCTTTCTCGATCTGCAGCGAGACCGATATTTTCGTCTTTCTCCCGAGGCCGAAAAAGCTTGGCAGCAGGAACGGACCGCGAGCGGAGCACTCGACTGGCATCAGCCGCCAGATTTCCCCCGCCCGAATAATTGGCGCTTACCCAAATTATCATCTCCGGCGCGACACACAGGCGAGTTCCGTCTGTCGAAAGTTGCCAAGGCGATATGGGTGCAGAAGCGCGTCGAGCGTCGGCTTTCCCACACCCCTTTCCTCTCCGTTCTGCATGATGTCCGACGCGCGCAAATTCGCATTGAAACCGACATCGAAGAGTTGAGCGACGTGGCCAACGATACCATCAGGGCCTTCGAGTATTCAAAGCTCCTGCGCACCGCGGCGGATCGATGCCTTGCCCGTTCGATCGCCCTCGCAGGTTGTCTCGCGGCAACGGGCGATCATTGCCAGGTCGTTCTCGGCGTAACATCTTTGCCGTTCAGTGCGCATTGCTGGGCCCAAAAAGGCGATGTCGTGCTCAACGACACGCACGAGGAGGTCCTGCGCTACACGCCGATCCTCGTCATATAATGCGCGTGCGTTTCGCCCTCGCGCTGCCTCGAACCCAAAGCATTGTAGGAGTGTTTGCGGATGCGGCGTCTCCCGAAGCGATCCTGACAAATCGCCCAACACTTTGGATAGACGACTGCACACCCACAGTGACGCTATCCAACCATGGCCGCGTGCTCGGCGCGCTGTTCGACAAATCAACCGGATGCACAAGCCTCGAACCCCGGCTGCGCGTGCCGCAGCAATCCAGTGCCCAGGATGTCGCGAAGTTTCTGATCAAGCAATATTGGGGAGCTTATGTGGCTATCCTCCATGAGCCAGGTGATGGAGCTGCGGCAATCTTTGTCGATCCGTCGGGGTTTTTACCGGTCTATCGTTACGAGGGTCGTGACCACGTCATTCTCACGACCGATCCAGCATTGTTTTCGCTGCACCCTTCCTACACCGATATTGGTGCTCATTTACTGCGTCCCGAACTTCGCCAGGCGAGTACATGCCTTATCGATGTGGACGAAATTCCCCCGGGTTCGATAAGTCCGTTGCGGCCGACGGGGGCTGCGCCGCTCCGGCTCTGGAAGGCTGCCGACCACTTCCCAGTTTCGGTTCCGCATTTCGAAGACGCTGCCGCGGCGCTGCGCGAAGTATCTCGAGGTGTCATGAAAAGCTGGTCGGGCGTTTTCGGTCAGACGGTTGTGGCAGCGTCAGGTGGGGTCGATTCCTCGCTGATTTGCGCGGCGCTGTCCGAAGCCGATGCGACCTTCGATTGTGTCACGGTGGGGACTGCAGATCGCAGCGGGGATGAACGGCCCTACGCCAGAGCAGTTGCAGAAAAACTGGGCGTACAATGTCTCTTCCGGACGTTCGATCCCGCTCGCTTTGATCCTGACGATTCCGCTTCGGGAAACATGCCCAGGCCAGCGCGTCGGGCATTTCTCAAAACGCTCGATGAAGCGCTCGAAAGCGCGCGGGAGGAAACCCGCGCGGCGGTGGTTATGGACGGCAATTTCGGAGACAACCTCTTCTGTCTCCTCCATTCTGCTGCGCCTGTGGCCGACCATGTGCGCACAGAAGGTTTGAAGGCCGGTTCGTTTGCAACATTACTTGATATGTGCCGCGTCACCGATTGCAGCATCGCTACCATGGTCGCAGCGACGGTCGGCCGCCTTCGAAATCGCGAGGGCGGCGATCCTTGGCCGCCCGATATCCGGCTTCTAAATCCTGATCTGGTCCCTGCCGACCCGAAGCCCCTGGCGGTTTGGCCTCAATGCGGATCCGGCCGCCGGTCGGGGAGCCACGATCATCTACGGCTCTTGATGCATGCACAGAACCATGTGCATGGTGTCACGGGAGGCCTGCGCCGGTTCTCCCCACTCGCCAGTCAGCCGCTTGTCGAATTCTGTCTCTCTGTTCCCACCTGGCTCTGGGCCACGGGCGGTCGGAATCGCGCAGTCGCCAGAGCGGCGTACTCGGACATTCTGCCTCCCGCTATCGTTGCCCGGACGTCCAAGGCCGGTCCTGACAGCTATATCCGGGGCGCTTTTGTAGCTCACCGTAGTCGAATCCGCGGCCGGTTGCTCGATGGTCTTCTTGCCGCGCACGATCTTCTCGATGTGCCCGCATTGGAAGTCGCCCTGCGGGTCGACGAGTCCAAAGACGACTTCCTCATAGATCGCGTCTTCGACCTTCTCGAGGCCGAAAACTGGGCACGCCTATGGCACGAGCGTGGGACTATCAGTACAGCGTAGCTCGCTTCGCATCGGTGCCCCTTCCATGGCTAGCCAGCGGTCGTATTGAGCATCCTTTCCCGGCGCACAGTTCCGCTCGTTGTTGAGCCAGAATCCGAACCATTCGAGATTACGTTCGTAAATCGCGCGTCTATGCGCAGGCTGCCATTTGTAATGCGTTTCATCCGGGAAGACCCTCAGCTCGATCGCCTTGCCGCGGTTCGTGAAGGCTTCAACGACATCGAGCGCGCCTTCGTATTCACTGTCCGCCGCCTGGATCAGGATGGGAGTGTCTATCGTGCGAGCGTTTTCCAGCAGCGAGATCGGTTGCCAGAATCCTTCGTTGTCGCTTTCGAAATAGCGATAGCCCATAGCGCGAAAATAGTCCGCGAAACGCGGTCCCGCCGCGAGTGGCTGAGCGGTCATGTCCTGGCAGCAGGTCCCGAACGATGCGACCTTGAACAGGTCGGAATTGATGAGCGCGAACTGGACCGTCGCACCGGCATCGCTGAAACCGTCGATCCCCAGGCGGTCGGGATCGACCGCGCCGGTAGCGATTGCCATGTCGATCGCCTCTTCGAGGGCAGCAAAGACATGCCGTCGATCCTCCCACGGATCGGCAAGAAGCGTGCGTGTCTCGATTTCGTTGCGCGCCTCGGAGGCCGCCGGGAGAAGGCCGGGGCGCTGGAAGCTCAGTACTGCAAAGCCGTGCGCGGCCAGGGGATAAATCGGAACCTCGTCGCCCGTACCTCCCCGAAGGAAACCATGACTGGAATATTGCACCACAACCATGGGGTGCTGTTGCCCCTCTTCTCGGCCGGGCGGGAGGACGAGGTCGGCAAAGCTCTCGATTCCATAGGAATTGCGGAAGCGTAACCTTCGCACTTCTCCAAAGTCCTTGTTTCGCAGTCCGGCGTTGGGATCATAAATCACCCGTTCGGTTCCGCTGCGCGTGTCGATAGCGACGAGGCGGCGGGGTTGAGTGGATGCTTCCTGGCCACAGACCAGTTCATGTCGCATGGTCACGCAGCCAATCAGCAAACCCTCGAAACCGAATATGCGGCGGGGAGCGCGGTCGTCCGCCTCCCACCGCAGCAAAGCAGTTTCGCCACGTGCCCACCCGGTTCTCTGCTGCAAAATCAATGCGCCGCCGTCACTCGACCACCACATATCCTGAACGCCGTTACACACTGAGCTTTCGCAGATCTTACGTTGCCCGTCTGGACCGACCACCACCACGTGGGTCGGGCTGACAATGCGGTCGGAGAAATCGGGTTCGAGCCACGCAGAGCGGCCTCCGGGGCCCGGTCGGTAAGCCCGTGCATTGGCAGGCGCCTGAGGAGGCAGGTCGGGTGCCAGCAGGTCTCTTTCAGCTTTGCTCGCGGACCTGCGCGATCCATCAAGCAGGCTGACGAACGTATACGCACGAGCGAGCGGCCCGGTCGCGATCGGATGGTCCGCGAACTGCGGCGAAAACCGCCCGTCGAAGAGATAGCCGCTTCGACCTTCTTCGCCGATATCGCTCATCGCTTCCCGCAGGCCTGGACGAGTGGTGACGACCAAGCCGTGTCCGTCCTTGGTCCAAGCAAAGTCGTCGACGTCGTCGGCCATTGCCGTGACCTGGGTGGGAAGTTTTTCACCAGAGGGATCGACGATCCAAACCTGGTTTGTCGGGCCTTTCCTGCGGAGATAGGCGATGCGATTTCCCGAAGGCGACCACCGAGGCGGATTGGGTACATCCCACCCTGCGCGCACCACCGAAAAATCACGCAGTGCGAAATCCGCGTGCAGGTAGGCGCCGCCGCGAGCAACCTCCAGCACCTCCCCGGAATCCGAGGCGGAAACGACAAGCAGCTGCTGGCAATAGGCATTGGTTCGCGGATTGGCCCGCTTGATCACGAATGCAATTCGGTCTCCGCCTGGCGAGATACCCACTGAGCGCGCATTGTTTTCAGCGATCGCCGGCCCAATGTCCGCTACCGAGACCAAATCATCGATGCCGACTCGTCGATCTGTCCCATCGAGACTGCCTAGTTCCGTAAAGTCTGCGCATGGATCCGTGTCTGTTGTTTCTGGAATCGGGGAGGGTACAATCGGTTGAACCGCCGCTGCCAAAGCAAGCACTACTGTCACCAATGCCTCCGGATACCGAATGCGATGAAACGACCGATCGGCGAATAATTGGTTGAATCATACGGCGTATCGTAGGGTCCCAGCTGACCGATCTCTCGAGGCTCTTCATTGAAAAGATTCTGCGCAGTCAGCGATATTTCGAGACCAGGGTCCCGGCCTTCTCCACGAACGAGGGTATACGATACGCCGATATCGACAGTTGCAGTTGATGCGAGTCGGCGGATTTCATCGAAGCGGCGGTCTTCGAGCCCCCCGGTGTAGTTGATGGCAAGGTTGGCGGTCAGCGGGCCTGTTACGAACCGCGCTGTGCTGCGCATCCGCAGTTTGGCGGGGTTGAAGATTGTCCCTGCAAGCTGAGTTGTCGGAAGCTCTGCGGTGATCCGCTGTTCACTGTCGATCCAGCTGCCAGCGATCTCGAGACCGAGCGACCGTCCCTGCCCTAGAGCCTGATCCCAACTTAGCCGAGCGTCGATACCCTTGAGCGCCCACGCCGCCACATTGGTATTCCGGTTGTCTGCCACAGCGACAACGCTGGCAGGATCGTAGGGTGCTCCGGTAAAATTGGCGAGGCCGAACTGCGCACCTCCAATAAGTGCCGCCAAATTCGCAGGATCCGGCATAAAGTCGATCAGGCTGGCATATCCCGGGTCGCCGAATGCGGCCAGGATGGACCCTGAAATCGGGCCGGTTACGCGATCGGTATACCGGATATCGTACCAGGATGCTGAGAATGTGAGTTCTGGCAGCGCGGGGGGACGCAGCTCGAGGCCTGCGGTCCAGCTGCGGGCGCGCTCGGGGCCGACATCGGGATTGCCCCCCGCAACCAATAGTATTGTATCCGATCCATTGCCCGCCCCGACTATCGAAGCAGGGAGCAGGACCGTCTCATAAAAGATATACTGCTGATACAGGGTCGGCGCCTTGAACGAGCGCGACCAGCTGCCGCTCAGTGTCAAGCCATCGACCGGCGAATAGATGATGCCAATTCGGGGAGTGGCGAGCTGGTCGAGTCCTGGATAATCCTCGTACCTTACAGCAGCGGAAATTGTGAATTCGTCCAGACCGGGACGCGCGTTTCGCCGAGCTACGAACGGAAGATAGAGTTCCGCATACCCGAAGCGCGCTCGGCGCGTGATGTCGAAGGCGGAATCGTAATTCGCGTCTTTACGAGCATAGTCGAGCCGGTTGTTTCGGAAGCCGGCTCCAATTGCGAGGCGGGCATCCCCTCCCGGCAGCTCGAACAGCGGACCTTCGGCCCCCGCCTCCAGCGTCGCGATTTCATTGAAGTATCGGCCTTGCGCAAGATTGGGTTCTGCGCCTTGCCTGACGATTGTCGTTCTGAAACGGCTCTGGTCACGCCCGTACACTCCCGAAATCTTGACCTGCCAGTCCCCCGCCAGATCGATCTCCATGGACGGTGAGATCGCGTAGCCCTCAAGGCGAGGATCGCGCGAGATGCGGAAGACGGGTGCCCCGTTCGTGTCGCTCGAGTTCCGCCGCGAGTAGAAGCCGTCGACGGCGATGCGGACAGCGGGCGATATCTCCTGATGGGCCGCAAGGGTCACGGCATGACGCTGGATCTTCGGATAGAGAGTTACCTGGGGATCCAGCGATTGCGTGTAGCTTCGCTGATCAGCCGTGATATCGGAATTGTTCGCGAAGTCATAGGCGAGCATGACACCGCCTCCATCCCAGATCGTGCCACCGACTAGATCGAATTGCTGACGGAAATAGCCACCATCGGTGCTGGCGCCGAGCTGACCGGAGGTCGTCAATCCCTCGAAATCACGACGCAGAACCACGTTGATGACACCGCCGACGGCGTCCGAACCGTACAGGGCGGACGCACCATCGGGGAGGACTTCAACCCGGTCCACGGCAGCGAGCGGGATGGCGGAAATGTCGACTCCCTGGTAGGCCGAATTGTAGGGAACACGGTGTCCGTTGATGAGCGTCAGGGTCGCATCGGGTCCCAGGCCGCGCAGGTCCGGGCTTGACGCAGAATTCACGTTATCGTTCCCAAGGCCGGCTCCCGAACCCACGCCAGGATTCTGTCCGCCGGCAAAATTCTGGGGCAATGTTCGGATAGCTTCGCCGAGGTCGATCTGACCGGCCTCGACGATGGCCTCGCGGTCAAGGGCAATCACTTCTCCTACGACACGCGCCCCCCGAATACGCGTGCCGGTCACGACGATCGCATTCTCGTCGTTTTCGTCTTCTACAACTTCTGTTTGAGCCGGACTTGCGTCGGCCTCGCCCGTCGTTTGAGCACAAAGCGGCTGCGCGGTCGAAGCCATTGCGGTTCCTGCGAACAAGGCCGCAGCAACTCTCGATTTCCTCATTTTAATCGCCTCCCAATTCGAATCCGGCGGGCCTTTTTGGCTGCGCCCCTGGGAGTTTGACGCACGAGAAAGCTGACACCTTAGTTTCAAAAGAAATCAGACTGAAGTGAAGGTTCGGTGCCTCAATCTCACCCGCGTGCCAAAGCGAGCCGAAGATGGGCTAGTGCCTTCATCATGTGATAATCGACGGTTGGCAGTGCTATGCCGAGTTCGCGGTGAATTTGCCGATAGGACTTCTTCTCGAAGCGGTTCATGGTAAAGATGCGGGCGGTCTTTCTCGGCAATTCGCCAAGCGCCGCTTCGAACGCTGCCATGGTCTCCTGAGTGTGAAGAGCGTCTTCTTGCGAAGCCCTTGCGGGAACGACTATATCATCGAGCAGGGGTTGCGTCCGCACCCGGCATTTCTTCCGCCGCGCTTCGTCGACAACAAGATGGTAGGCTATTCTCCTCAGAAATCCCGCGGGATTTTCGAGACACGGTAGCTGCGGACTGGTTGCCGCCCGCAGGAACACCTCTTGCGCAAGGTCGGCCGCCCGCTGCGGACCTGTCCGGCGCGCAAGATAGGCGACCAGTCCAGCACATTGCTCGCGATAAAGAGTTTCCAATATTCGAGCGGTAAGAGTGGGATCGTGCTGCAGGCAACAACAGCCAGATCCTCGAATAGGATGTGGCCGATTTTCGGCAATAGTATGGGACATGCATAGATCTAGGAGGCGTCCGAGACCCTGTGACCGCTATCGCGGCCAGGGCACGGGTTCCAGGACTGTGCCGCCGTCTGGAGCAAGCCTTGCCCCTTGACCGGTGCGGCCGCCGGGCCTTCGATGGACCGGCGTGCATGATGTCTGGCGGAGCTTGTCCACGCGGATGGTGCCAGCATTTCTTTCCGCGCAAGCATGATCCTGCCGAATTATGATTCCGGTGGCAACCCGCTTGTTTTTTGCAATTTTCCTACCTCCTGCCCAGAAATGGGGAGGTGCCTCCCCGTCTCTTGGAATGTCGGATAGGGCGCAGCCGCCATACCACCACCCTCCAGAAAGGAGGTGCTCCATGGCTCGACCATCCGGCGGCGAGACCCAGTTCGGCGAACTCGATCTTTGCGACTTCGCGCAGGAATTCCTGCGCCGAAACAACGCATATCGACGCGCATTCGATCGGACTTCGCAAAGCGGCATTAGCAATACGCGAATTGCAGCTTCCCGTCGCATGGCGAGGACATGGGGCCTCGAATTTCCCGATCGATCCCAACCTATCGTCGAAAGAGGCCCCTGCTATCTGGCGCGCCGAAGACAACCCACAGATTGTCGTACTGGCTGCCGCTGACTGCGATGCTATCCTCGGCAGCGCGACTGTCGTTGCCGAGGAAGCAGATGACCAAGAGCGCCATCTTGTCCTGAACGAGCGCTGGCAGCGCTACCGACTAAAGGTCGTGAAGCCGGCGCCGGGACAAAAGATTTCGTATCTTCTTTCTGCCGATGAGGCGCTCGAGACACGACTGACCGCGTTACAGTTCTTCAACTCGCGACAATCCGGCCAGGCACTCAGCACCATTGCTTCGCCGCTTCGACCGACACCCTATCAATCGCACCGGCTCAGGCTGATGCTGAAGCTACTCGATGCTCTTGACGAAGCAGCGGGCAAGAACCCGACCACTCGTGAACTCGCAAGTATCCTCGGATTGTCTCAGACCGATCTGCGTGCGATCGACTGGAAGACTTCATCCGCGCGCCGCCAAACGCAGCGTCTCGTCGTGGAAGCTCGCCAGATGGCGGCCTCAGGATATCGTGATCTACTTAGCGCGCGAGGACGGCGCGCTTCCCAAACGCCTTGAATGCACTATGGTTTTAATCGACCGCTGGGGTGTTTGCCGGGGTGGTCCTGTAAACTGACCCACAGGGTCGCAACTGCAACAGCGAGAGCGGATGGAATGGAACCCTCCGGTCCCGCATCGGGCAGGCGATCGGACTGCGGCGTGTTGGATGGCGCCCTGCCGATCGGATGGCGGGTCTATGCATTCTCACCTAGCCGAGCAATTCGCATCGGAACTCATCAACGTGCGCTCGGATGCCGAGCTCGACGGAGCGCTGGGGCAAGTTTCCCGACGCCTGGGCTTTGATCACTTTGCGCTCAGCTTGGAAACGAGGTCGGCATCTCGGGACAATCCGGGTTTGCTAATGCATGATTATCCCGACGAATGGGCCAAGGTTTACCTCGCCTTCGATCTCGCTGGCCAGGATCCGGTGCGCAGAGCCTGCGACAAGACCATAATCGGGTTCGCCTGGGACTGGATTGGCGACCTCGTTCCATTGACACGCGGCGATCGACAGATGCTGGCAGTGGGTCGCGAGTGCGGCATCGGGAACGGTTATACCGTTCCCCGGCACCTCCCGGGTGTCGGACGCGGCACCTGCACTTTTGCCGTGAGGCCCGAGAAGAAATTACCGCGGAGGCTTTTCGCGTTAGCTGAAATGGTCGGAACGCTTGCCCTGAGCTGTGCTATGGGTTTGAGTGGCCAGTGTCCAAAAAAGCCGGTGCCTGCTTTGAGCGACCGGCAGCGTGAATGTCTCTTGTGGGTCGCGCGGGGCAAAACGGCGGCCGAGGTCGCACTGATCTTAGGGATCAGCTCGGAGACAGTTCTCCAGCATCTCAAGATGGCCCGCGAGCGCTATCAGGTACATTGCAAGCAGTCGCTCGTGGTTTCGGCACTGTTCGATGGACTGATAGGTTTCGGCGATATCATCCGTTGGCGCGATACGGCTTGACCAGGCTCGCTTCATTCCATATTTCGATATTTATCGAATCATTGGAGTGAGCGATGGAAGCCGGCCGCGTTATTCGTGCCCTTTCTGCCTTGGCACAGGAGCATCGCCTCGCTGCGTTCCGCCTGCTGGTGCAGGCAGGGGAGCAGGGAGTTGCCGCCGGGGTGCTGGCCGAAAAGCTCGACGTTCCGCCCTCTTCAATGAGCTTTCACCTTGCCCAGCTTTCCAATGCAGGGTTGGTGACGCAGCGACGCGAAAGCCGCTCGATCATCTATTCGGCGGACTATACCGCGATGAATGGCTTGATGGGCTACCTCACCGAAAACTGCTGCGACGGCCTATCCTGCTCTGACGACACGCCCTGTTCCGAGGACGCTGCCTGCCTTCCTTCTCCTCAACGAAAGAGCGCCTGATGAAACGCTTCCATGTGCATGTCGGCGTGACCGACATCGACAAGTCCGTTGCCTTTTATTCGAGCCTGTTCCGTGCCGAGCCATCCGTGGTCAAAGCCGACTATGCCAAGTGGATGCTCGATGACCCACGCATCAACTTCGCGATCTCGATGCGCGAGGAGGCGGTCAAGGGGATCGAGCATGTCGGCTTGCAGGTCGAAGACAAGGCGGAACTCGAAGAGGTCTATGGCCGCCTCAAGGCTGCTGACCGTCCGGTCCTGGAAGAAGGCGCGACGACCTGCTGCTACGCGCAATCGGAAAAGAGCTGGATCGCCGATCCCGATGGCGTGGTGTGGGAAGCCTTCCTGACAGAAGGCGAGAGCACGACTTACGGCGGTAGTCCTGACCTCCACCTGCTCGCTTCCGCCAATGCCGCATCGAGCGCCTGTTGCACACCGCAGCTGGCTCCTGCCAAGACTTCCTGCTGCTGAGGCAATCTATGTCAGGCGAGCCATTGAACGTGCTGTTCCTGTGTACGGGCAATTCCGCTCGCTCGATCCTGGGCGAAGCCATCCTCAACCATGACGGCGAAGGCCGGTTCAAGGCCTACAGTGCCGGAAGCAATCCGACCGGCAAGGTAAACCCCTGGGCGATCCATACACTCAAGAGACTGGGTTATCCGGCAGAGGGCTATCTCTCGAAGAGCTGGAGCGAGTTTGCCGATGGACCGGAGTTCGACCTGATCTTTACCGTGTGCGACAGCGCGGCGGCGGAATCCTGCCCGGTATGGCCCGGTCGTCCGACGTCGGCGCACTGGGGTATTCCCGATCCGGCGGCGGTCGGGGGTAGTGATGCGGAGAAAGCAGCGGCCTTCCTCGATGCCTTTCGCATGCTCAAGCGACGTATCGACCTGATGCTGGCGCTCCCGATCGCGAGCCTTGAACAGCTCGCCTTGCGCGAAAAGCTCCAAGCCATTGGGCATCAGGCAGACGGTCAATGACCGCCTGCCACAGCTGACATGGACGCCATCGCCGCGGGCCTAGGCCTGTTCGAGAAATGGCTCTCGGTCTGGGTCGGAGCGGCAATCCTCGCCGGGATAGCGCTTGGAAATATCGCGCCAGAGTTGTTCGCCTCGCTTGCTGCCATCGAATATGCCTCGGTCAATCTCGTCGTCGCGGTGCTGATCTGGGCGATGATCTTCCCGATGATGGTCGCAGTCGATTTCGGTGCGGTGCGCCGTGTTGGCGACAAGCCGAAGGGTCTCATCATCACGCTGGTGGTGAACTGGCTTATAAAGCCGTTCACGATGGCTGCACTGGGCGTGCTGTTTTTCGAATTGGTTTTTGCCGACCTGATCGCGCCTTCCGATGCCCAGCAATATATCGCCGGGCTGATCTTGTTGGGTGCGGCCCCTTGCACCGCGATGGTGTTCGTATGGTCGCAGCTGACCAAGGGCGATCCGGGCTATACGCTGGTGCAGGTAGCGGCGAACGATCTCATCATGATCATCGCCTTCGCGCCCATCGTCGCCCTGTTGCTGGGAGTGACCGACATTGCCGTGCCATGGGAGACCCTGCTGCTATCGGTCGCGCTCTATGTGGTCGTGCCGCTGGCAGCGGGAGCCTTTGTACGGCATCGACTGCTGGGGACGCGTGGCGGCAGTGAAGCGGCGGTATCCGAGTTTACCGGGCGCATAAAACCGCTCTCGATTCTTGGTCTTCTGCTGACGGTGGTGCTTTTGTTCGGATTCCAGGCGGAAACTATCGTCGCCCGCCCACTGTTGATCGCACTCATCGCCGCGCCAATCATTGTACAGAGTTACGGAATCTTTTTCATCGCGTATGGTGCCGCCAAGGCCTGGAAAGTTCCGCATACAGTTGCCGCGCCCTGTGCGCTGATCGGAACGTCCAACTTTTTCGAGCTGGCCGTCGCTGTAGCCATCGGTCTGTTTGGCATTGGCAGCGGTGCGGCATTGACGACGGTTGTGGGCGTACTTGTAGAAGTGCCTGTCATGTTGTCGCTGGTAGCGATTGCCAATCGCACGCGTGGGATATTTCCTTCGGCCCCATAAGGATCTGCCTCATACCGGTCTGGGGGCGAGCAAGATAACGCCGGCGCCTACGAGGCAGATCGCCACGCCCAGAGTGTCCCACCGATCGGGCTTCACGCCTTCTGCGATCCAAAGCCACAATAACGCGGATAGGATGTAGACCCCGCCATAGACAGCGTAAGTCCGACCTGCATGCTCCGCATCGACGAGCGTAAGCAAATAGGCAAAAAGGACAAGTGAAGCCACGCCCGGAACAAGCCACCAAGCCGACTTGTCCATACGCAACCACGCCCAGAAAGCGAAACAGCCCGCAATTTCAGCAATTGCGGCACCGAGATATGCGAGGAAGGTCATCATCTGACCTCTATCGAGATTTCGACTGTCGATCGCAATCCGGATTACCCGGTGGTGGCTTTACTGGACCAAGCGAGGCGCATCTATGATAGCATGGAGCCAAGATCGGAGCCAACGCTCGGATATACCGACACCATTTTCTTGAGATCGCTTGTTGTCAGTCCAAGTCGAATGGCCAAACCGAAGAAATTGATGATCTCGCCATACTCCGGTCCGAGCAAATGAGCGCCGAGGATGGTGTCACTGTCATTGTCGATGATTACCTTGGTGGCAGCGCAGCTTTCGCCAACGCGAAGGTTGGAATACCAGTCGCCGGTGTCATTTTCGACGACGCGGATATCATGTCCGGCCTCTCGTGCTTCCTCTTCGAGCATGCCAACACGGCTGAGCTCTGGTACCGTAAATACAGCGCTCGGTACGCCTGCATAATCCGGCTTTGTCCGATTGCCCTTGAGCATATTGGATGAAGCTACCTTGCCCTCGAAAACCGCGACAGGCGTAAGCGGCGCGCCTTGCGTGTCGGCCGCGTCGCCGGCAGCGTAGATCTTGGGGTTGGACGTGCTTTGCAGGTAGGCGTTGACCTCAACGCCCTTGTCACCTGCCTCGACATTGGCTGCGGCCAGGTCAAGCCGGTCAATTGCCGGGACGCGGCCCGCGCCGTGGACGACGAGATCGGCCCGCAAATCTCTCGTTTTGTTGTCAGTTTCTACCGTGACAAGAAAACCCGTCCCGTCCTTCTCGATCGCTTTGAGTGACGTGCGCCGTCGCAGTTGGACGCCGACTTCCTCGCCCCGCGCAACGAGTCTTTCGACAAGATCGGCATCGAAACCCTTGAGCGGTCTCTCGCCACGGTCGATGATGCACACCTTGCTGCCCGCGCGTGCTGCGATATGGCCAAACTCGAACGAGATGAAGCCGCCGCCGATGAACAGGATGCGTTCGGGCAGCGCATCGAGCCGCATGAACTCGGTGCTGTCGGTAAGGTGTTCGGAGCCGGGAACATCTATCGTCCGCGGCTTGGCACCCGTTGCGATCAGGAAATGGTTTGCCTGAAACTGCCCCAGGCCGTCGATTTCGACGGTATCTTCGCCGACGAAGCGCGCTTTCCCGTGAAGGGTAGTGACGCCGTTGCTCTCCAGACCGTTTTCGATCCGACCGGGCATTTTGTCGGTGAACGTCTGCGTGAAGGCGACCAGATCGGGCCAGTTGATGGCGATGTCGTTCGGTTCGATGCCCTTGCCGTGCATGAGCCGCGCTGCGTCGATGATTTCCGCCCCGCGGCGGAGCATTTTCTTCGGATCGCAGCCGCGCAGGGCGCAGGTGCCGCCATAAGGCAGTTCGTCGACCACCGCGACCGACCAACCGGCTGAGGCGCATTTGTTGGCGGCATTTACGGCCGCCATACCAACACCCAGCACTATAAGATCGAAGTTTCGCGTACTCATCTCATCGCCCTCCGCAACATGTGGCGCCCTTGCTATCGGCACGCGTTTCCTGAATCGGCGGGCAGGGGATGGTGCCGAATGAGCAGAAGACACAGCAATCGCCCGCATTGGGGCGAAGTTTCACACCGCAACCATTGCAATCGTAGAAAAACCAGCAGGCATCCGTCGGCATTCTTTCGAGCTTTTTGTACCCGCAAGTAGGGCATGTGATCTCGGACTTCAGTTCGATCATAGCGCGCTCTCTGAAAGGATCGCCGGATATCCGGCCTCGGTCGACGCCGCGGCGATCGCGCTTGTGGTTGTTCGCTCAGGATCGAACTGCGCAGTCGCCGTCCTGGTCTCGTAATCGATAGTCACCTCTTGCACGCCTGCCACGCCTTCCATCGCGCGCCGAACCGTTATCGGGCAGGTCGCGCAGGTCATATTCTCAACCGCAAAACTTGCCGATTGCAGATGCGCGGAATTTTGTTGAACCCGTTCGTCGGAGTTTGGCGGAAACAAGGTCGCTGCCCAGATACCCGCTCCGGCCAGTCCCAGTATCGCAACTGCGACGATCATCGTCTTCTTCATCTTTCGAACTCCTAGTAGAATTGCGGCGCCCACCACTCGACCGTGGACGAGGCAGCGACCAATACGGTCGCCAGCCACAGGGAGCCTTTGACGAGCAGGTTTGCTCCGGGCCGCGCGCAATATGTTCCGTCTTCGCAAGGTTCAGTTTGCCGAAAATAGACGTGCCGGAATCCAAGGGCCAAAAAGACAACCGCAATGGCGATAAATACCCATTTGTACGGTTCGAGCGCAGTGAGATTGCCGATCCACGCGCCGCTGATGCCAAGGCTCAGCAATAACAGCGGGGCAATACAGCAGGACGAGGCGAGTATCGCGCCGAGCGTTCCGCCGCTCGCCCATAAGCGCTGCGCGTTCTTGTGCATTTGATCGACCATGGAAACCAATGTACTCCCTGTAGTAACTACAGGTTCAAGCGCTAATTGGCATATGGCTCATGACAGCATCGCAAGTGATCAAACGGGGAGAACTGGCCAGACGGTCGGGCTGCAACCTTGAGGCAATCCGCTACTACGAGAACATCGGTCTGCTTCAGCCTCCCGAGCGTACGGCAAGCGGGCACAGGCTCTATCCACCCGGCGACCAGGCGCGGCTCGGCTTTATCTTGCGCGGCCGCGATCTGGGTTTTTCGATCGAGGAGCTCAAAAGCCTGCTCAGCCTCGTTGATTCGCACCACTATAGCTGCGGCGAGGTTCGGGATCTGACCAATAACCATCTGGCCAGCGTGCGAGCTAAAATTGCTGATTTGACTAGGTTGGAGCGCACGCTAGCCGATGTATCAGCCCGCTGCGAAGGCGGTGATGTTCCGGAATGCCCCATCATAGATACGCTCTTTGGTCGTGGTCCTGGCGCCCGATCGTGAAGCAATGCCGTCGGAACGGGTGCGCGTCTTGAAGCTATTTCGATCGAAGCCGGATGCGACGAGGCGAGGGAACGAATATGCGCCCTGTCCGTCCCCTCACTACAGAGCCTTGTCATTTAACTTTTGATAGCCTTCCATGCCGACCACCATTCTGATTGTCGAAGACGAATTCCTCATAGCTGTCGAAATGGAGGCGGTAGTTCACGATCTCGGTCATGAATCCGCAGGCATAGCCGACGACATGGAGTCGGCATTGGCAAAGGCTTCAGAAGCGATCGATGTGGCGCTCGTCGATGTCAATCTGGCCGATGGAGCCACTGGTCCGAGGATCGGCGAGAAGCTTGCCGCGGATTTCGGGATCGAGGTTATTTTCGTAACCGCCAATCCCGCACAACTCGGCGAAGGGGTGAGCGGAACACTGGGCGCGCTGGAAAAACCGGTCGATCTCGGCATTCTCAAGCAGGTTCTCGACTATGTTATTGCAGTCCGGAAGGGCGAAAAGATCGATCCGCCAGCCCGTCTCAAGCTCTTCTTCAACTAGGCTCCTGCAACCTGCTTTTTCGGACATCCATGACGAGTTCAGCGCCATCGTCATGCCAGGTTCTCTCGTAATTGCCTCCTAGCTGCTGCTTCACGGCCAACTCGATGAGGCGACTTCCGAAACCCGTTTGAGGCTCACTCGCCTTGTCGATGTGAGCTCCGTGTTCCCTCCAGCGGAAGCGGACCATCTCGTCCTCGGTTGACAGGTCCAGCGAAATCCTTCCCTCGGGATTGGACAGAGCTCCGTACTTCATCGCGTTGGTAGCCAGCTCGTGGAACACCAATGCGACCGGTGTGGCGGCGCGGCTTTCGACCGCGATATCGGGGCCGGAAATAGCAATCCTTCCTTCGGAATAGGCAGGATAGGTCTCGAAGATCGTCGCAAGCAGCGTGGCGAGGGTCACTTCCTTGCCCTCGGGCTGGGACTTTTCGCTGTGCGGCCGGACGAATTCGTGCGCGCGCCCGAGCGCGGAAATCCGGCCTAACAAGTCGCGCGACGCCTCGCCGAACGCTTCATTTGCGCGCGCTGTCAGGCTGATCAAACCGGAAACAATCGCGAAGATGTTCTTGATGCGATGGCTGAGCTCCTGGCTCAGGATTTCGTTTTGGAGGGCGGTGCGCTTCTGCTCGTCGATATCCGTGCAAGTGCCGATCCAGCGCTGGATCTCACCCTGCTCGTTGAGGATCGGCAGCGCACGTCCGATCATCCAGCGATAATCACCGCTGTGATGCCGCAGGCGATATTCAACCTCGTACGGTTCGCCGGTAGCGAGGCTGTGGTTCCATTTCTTCCATGCGTCGCCCTGGTCATCCTCATGGAACATCCCGGCCCATCCTTCGCCGTCGGTTGATCCGACAGGGACACCCGTGAATTCATACCAGCGCGCATTGTAATAATCGTGGGAGCCGTCGGGAAGAGTCGACCAAACCATCTGCGGCATGGTGTCGGCGAGCGCATGGAAAGCAGCTCCGGCGGATTGCAGCGCATGCTCTGTAGCCAGGGGCAAGACATCCGGCGCCGAGGAGGATTCGCGGCTGCCAAGCTGGAAATTCGTGATGACTTTTGCATTCATAGCCAGCTTGTGACCTTCTCGGGATGAACAGAATCGGACCGATAGGATACCTGTCGTATCTTGTTGATTTTCAAACGCTGAAGCTCATCGCACAGGTGGGGCGGTCAGTAAACTCGCCCTGTAGAACGCAATACGGGGCCCTCCCCAGTTCTTGGTATGTCGCTGCCTATCCGGATTTGATGAGATGCGAGCAGTCATCAAAATCACAGGTAATCTTCATGCAGCAAAGCAGCGGTATAAATGGTGCAAGCCTGGTCGATCCGGCACTTCGCGCCATGTTCGAGGCGCGCAAGCGCGTGTTCGTGGATCTTCTTGGGTGGGACGTTCCGGTGCTCGATGGGACCTTTGAAATCGACCAGTTCGATACGCCCTCGGCCGCCTATCTCGTCCTTACCGGCGAAAATTGCGAGCATCGCGCATCGGCCCGGCTCCTGCGTTCTGACGGACCTCATATCTTGCGCGATCTCTTTCCGCAGCTGTGCAGCGGACCTGTTCCGCAGGATGAGGCATTTCGCGAGATTACCCGTTTCTGTATCGATCCGACGTTGCCGCGCGCTGATCGCCGGGGTGTCCGCAACCAGCTCGTCTCCGCACTCGCCGATTTCGCAATATCGGAAGGGATCTCTGGTTATTCGGCGGTCGCCCCGGTGCCCTGGTTCCGGCAGATCGCCCAGTTCGGCTGGCGCTGCCAGCAGCTGGGACCGTGCGTTCCTATCAATGGCCAGCAGCTTGTCGCTCTTCGCATCGACATCGATCAGGATACACGCGCGCAACTCGCCAACGCAGGGATCTACTGCCGCAATCCTCAGCCGGAAGCCTATGGTGGTATGGAGCTGGCAGCATGACTGCGCCGAGCGAGGCGTATTGGCTCGATCAGCTGCAAGAGGATGGCTATTGCATCATTCCGCAGCTTGTCGCCGAGCAACAGATCGCCGCACTCGATGCGGACCTGGAAGCTGCGTTTGCGCAGGCGCCACTCGGCAAGGGAGACTTCTATGGGCATCGGACCAAACGGTTTGGAAGCCTCCTTCGCCGCTCGCAGGTCGCGGGCGATCTGGTCCTGCAGCCGCTAGTCCTATCGCTCGCCCGCGCAATTCTCGGCAGCGCCTGCGACCGGATACAGCTCAATGTCGCCCAGGCGATCGCGATCCATCCCGGCGAGATAGAACAGTTTCCGCATTGCGATCAGGATATGTGGGCAGGCCGCAAGGGCGATCACGAATATCTTCTCAACGTCATCTGGCCGCTGACCGAATTTACTCGCCTCAATGGCGCGACACGCATCTACCCCGGGACGCACAGAAAGCCTGTCGACAATCTCGAAAGTCTCGACGATCCCATAGTCGCAGTTTGCAAGCCCGGCGATGCCATCTGCTTTCTTGGCTCCACCGTCCATGGAGCGGGACCAAACCAGACCGAGGATGTCCGCCGCGGTGTCGTAATCGGCTACAGTCTCGGCTGGCTCAAACCCTACGAGAATCTCTGGCTGGCCTATCCGCCAGCAGTAGCAAAAGAGTTCTCGCCCGAACTCGCCGAACTGGCCGGTTATGTGCAGCACCGCCCGAACCTGGGTAATTTCGAAGGGCAATGCCCGTCGGTTCTGCTGAGCGACAAGGTGCCCGAATTCCCGCAGGCAACCGATAGTCTGCGCCCCGACCAGAAAGAAGCGGTTCGTGAGTTCGCCGAGACGCGCCGCAGCGGGCGATGAGTCCCGCTCACGTCCTCGAGCCTACGTACAGGCGGCTTAAAAATGCATTGCTGGAAGGGCGCTTCCAGGCCGGTGCGAAGCTCGAGGCGATGCGACTGGCTGACGATTTCGGAGTAAGCATGACGCCGGTAAGAGACAGCCTGAACCAGCTTGTCGGCGAAGGGCTGGTCGACCTCACGCCCGGCGAAGGATTTCGCGTACCGCTGCTTACCGAACAGGCCTTGCGCGACATCCTGCAAGTCAACGCGCTGCTTTTGGAGCACACTTCCGACACCGACCGCAAATCACTGGAAATCGACGAAGGATCCAACGTCACTCAGGGTGCTTATGCCGACCGATTGGCGCACGTCTTCAGAGACATCGCGGCAAACTCAGGCAATCGGTTTCGCGTACATTTGGTCGAACGCATTAGCGACAGACTCCACCCGATACGTGAACTCGAGCCGGAGATTTGGCTTGGGGCGTCGCATGCCCTTGAGCAAATTGAGCGAACAGCTCAGCAGGGGTTCGATGGCTCAAACCGAGCGGTACGCGCATATCATCAACACATTGAGGCTCTGGTACCCGCTCTGGTCGGAGTTTTAACCAGCAGACCGCCTAGCCCTCGCCAATGAGTTAGGTCGTCTCTCCACTCTCGGACAGAACCGTCGCGAGGTGGTCATTCCAGGCATCGAGTGCCTCGCGCTTCTCATCCTTCCAGTCGTGGCGCTGGTAGATGCCGGCGACTCCGGCACGAGATCCGCCGACGTGGTTGAGAACGGCTTCGGTGACTTCAAACCGAACGCCAAGCCGCTGAAAGTTCGTAGCGAGGGTTCGTCGTAGATCATGAAGGCGCCAGGCGTCGAGCGGCTCTTCGCGACGTTCCTCGATCAGGCCATCGAGTTTCGCCTTCCCCTTGGCGTATCCCGTAAAGCCCGCCCCACTAGCTGTCGCAAAGACGCGGCCTTTGCGTGGCCACTTCTCGCCGCGAGCCTCCCGGTCGAGCTCGGCGATTGCAAGATCGTTGAGCGGAATGGAGTTTGGTTCTCCGTTCTTGGTCCGAGATCCGGGCAGGGTCCACAATCTTTCGCTGCGACTGAGCTCCTGCCATTGCATCCCGGAGACTTCTTCACGGCGCTGTCCGGTCACGATCAGAAGTCTGACAATTGGACCAAAGCATCGATGACATTCCGGTGCCGCGTCCCAGATATGGCGGAGTTCGCCATCCTTGAGCCAGCGCTCTCGTGGCTTGACCGGAGGCGGCGTTTCCATGCCCTCCATCGGACTGCGATCGATATCTCCGCGACTCACGGCCCAGCGAAACAGGCGGCGCATAACGGCAAAGACATTTCGCCGGTTTGCCACCTGCTTGGGCGGCATCTGATCGAGAACCGATACGACGTCTATCTTCGTAATCGCTGGCAGCGCCTTCATTCCGAATGTGGGCTTGAGGTAGAGGCGAATGGATCGTTCCACGAGGCGACGCCATCCCTCGCGTTTGCAGGAGCGGGTGAAGAGGTCAGCGTAATTCGAGAAAGCGAGGTCGACAGCTTCCCGTCGGCGCTGCTTTTCCGCATCAACCGGATCAATGCCCTGCGCAACAATCACCAACAATCGCTCAGCCTCCAAGCGTGCAGTAGTCGGTGTCCAGGGCGATCCATGTGATCCGATCGTGAAACGACGGGTCTTCGCTTCTCGTCCGCCCATTCGGAACTGGATTATGTAACTGATTGATCCAGCAGCTGTAATCTTGACGCCAAAGCCCTTGAGATCGGTGTCCCAAAGATAGTTTTCCTTTGGTCCAACCGGGAGCGAATCGACCGTGCGCTTGCTGATTTTTCCTGTTGCCATGCGATACCTCGTGGCCTTTTTCTGGCAATCACCGGGTAATCACGCAAGCGGAAAAAGGGGCGAATTGGAGGCAATCCTGGCGTAGATATTTTTGGCTAAGTCGTTGTTTTTACAACATCAGCGTAGTCTAGCGTCGCCTGAATCGAAAGTACCACACCTCATGGCCCATCTGTTCGCGGGCCTTTTTCTCATAGCGGGTCTCGCACCAGCCGGAGGGGCGCCGCTGGAAGCTGGCGGGGCCATCGACCACCCACTCGAAAGGTCCGGTCTCGGGATCGGTGAAGCGCCGCATCACCATCAGCGCGTGACGCACATAGACCGGGTGATCGGTGCCGAAGCGGAACTCGCCGCCCGGTTTCAGCTTGTCCGCGATCATCCGTACCGGCCCGTCGTTCATCATCCGGCGCTTCGCGTGGCGCGCCTTGGGCCAGGGATCGGGATGGAGCAGGTAGGCCATCGTCAGCGCGCCGTCGGGAATGCGCGACAGCACCCCCAGCGCGTCGCCATCGTGCAGACGAACGTTGGCGAGCCGCTGTTCCTCGACATGGACCAGCGCCTGCGCGACGCCGTTGAGGAACGGCTCGGCCCCGATGAAACCGTGATTGGGCAGCAGGTCGGCGCGATAGGCCAAGTGCTCGCCCCCGCCGAAGCCGATCTCGAAATGCAGCGGGCAGTCCTCGCCGAACAGGCGCTCTGCGGTGATCGGGCCTTCTTCGGGCACGGCGATCTTGGGCAGCAGATCGTCCACCAGCGCCTGCTGGCGCGCGCGCAGCGGCTTGCCGATGCTGCGGCCATAGAGCCGGCTGAGCGTAGTGGGGTCGCCTTCCTTATGTGCGGTCATGCCCGCGCCGCTAGCCGCTGGGGGCTTGGCCTGTCCAGCCGGTGCGAACAGCAAGGTGCGGGGCGAGCGTGCGACTATTCGTTGCCAAGGCGCCGAGCACGATTTAATTTTCGTCGTTCGACGGAGGAGTGAGGGGCTATGCGTATCGGATATTTCCTGGCGGCGGGCGCGCTTGCCGTGGCTGCAACCAGCGTGCCGGTGCCGGCGCACGCGGCCCAATACGGCAAATGGAGTGTCGGTTACGACGACGGTTCGGACATTTGCTACATGCGCGCCAAGTTCGTCGACCCGGGTGCGGACATCACCTTCGAACTGACGACGGACTACGATGGCGGCAAGCTGCTCTCGGTCTACGATCCGCGATGGACGATGCCGCAACAGTCCACGACCATGGAAATCTGGTTCACCCGCGACTGGAAACGCAGTGCCGATGTCACGCGCAAGGGACTTCTGCATAGCGAAGGCGGCAAGACCCACCTCGACGTCATGCTGGACGCGAGCGACTTCACGCGCCTTGGTCAAACCGACTGGATCATCATCCGCCCGGCTGACGGGGGGCTTTTCGTCCAGTACAATCTTGGCGAGACGAAGCCTGCCATCGACGCGCTGTGGAGCTGCGACGAGGAGTGGGACGAATGGTAGGTGCCGTGCGCGCCAGCCACCCGTTTGTGCTGCTCAGCCGAAGAAGGCGTAGATCGCGAAGCTGACGGCGATGCCGACGCCCAGGTTCATCGGAACGCCAATCTTCACGAAGTCGGCAAAGCGATAGTTCGCCGCTCCGTAGACCAGCGTGTTCGTCTGGTAGCCGATCGGGGTCGCGAAGCTGGCGCTCGCACCGAACATCACCGCCACGATCAGCGGTCGCGCGTCGACCCCGGCTGCATCGGCGAGCCCGATCGCGAGCGGGGTCATGATGACGGCAATGGCGTTGTTGGTGATCGCCTCGGTCAGGGTGCTGGTGACGGCATAGGTCAGCAGGATCAGCACCAGCAGCGAACTCGAGCCGAGGAATGGCTGGATCGTATCGACGATCAGCTTGATGGTGCCCGCATTGTCGAGCCCGGTGCCGAAGGCGAGCATTCCGAAGATCAGTACCAGCGTGCTGCCATCCAAGCTCGCCCAGGCGTCGCTCGGCTCGATGCAGCGCGTCGCCAGGACCAGCGCCACGCCCCCAACCGCCAACGCTTCGATCGGCAGGCCGAAGACCGCCGCGCCGACGACCACTGCAGCCAGAGTCGCGATCGCGATCGGGGCCTTGGTGCGGCGGAAGGACTGTACGGTGCTAACCCCGACATTGGTCAGCTGGACGTTGCCCTGCAGCGCCTGCAGCGCGTCGGGCCCGCCTGCGATCAGCAGCCGGTCGCCTGCGCGCACGCGCGCTTCGGCGAGAGATGGTCCGGGCAGATGGCGCGGGCGGGCGAGGCCGAGCACGCGGATTCTGAGGCGCGAGAGCAGCGGAATTTCCTTCAGCCGCTGGCCGACCACCGGGTGCGTGGCGGAAACCACCGCTTCGATGACGCGCAGGTCCGCCGGGCGCCTGTCGCGCGCGGTTTCGATCCCACCGCCCAGCCCGACGAGGCCGGTGCGAAAATCGGGTGCCTCGGCGAGCGAAGTGATTTCTTCCGGGCTCGCGCTGACGATCAGCTGGTCGTCGGCCACCAGTTCGAAAGCACCCAGATCCTTGCGGTAGAGGTCGGTCCCGCGCTGGATCGCAACGATCTTTACGCCGGGGCGGCGGCCGACATTGGTTTCTGCCAGCGTCTGGCCGACGTATTTGCTGCCCTCCATCAGCGTCAGGTGCGTGAGGTAGATGTCGCTCTCGCGCGTTTCGTCGTCTATCCGAGGGCCGCGATTGGGCAGCAGCAGCGGCCCCAGTAGCAGGAGGACGGCGACGCCCGCGATCATGCCGACGAAGCCGACCCCGGTGATCTCGAAAATGCCGAAGGGCGCCTGTCCGCTTTCCTGTGCAACGCCGTTGACCAGCAGGTTGGTCGAGGTGCCGATCAGCGTCATCGTGCCGCCGAGGATGCACAGGTAGGACAGCGGGATCAGCAGCCGCGTCGCGCCGGTTTTCAGCACCTGCGCGATCTTCTTCACCACCGGGATCATTACGATCACCACCGGCGTGTTGTTCATGAAGGCAGAGGCGGCGATCGTGCCGAGGCCGATCTCCGCAACCGCGAGCCGCGGGCTCTGCGTGGTGCGGCGGATGACCCAGCCCGAGACTTCCTCGAGCGCGCCGGTGCGCAGCAAAGCGCCCGAAAGGATGAACATCGCGGCGATGGTGATGGGCGCCGAGTTGGAGAAGGTGCCCAGCATCTCCTTGGGCGAAAGGTAGCCCAGCGCCAGCATGATCGCGCCGGAGACGACCGCAATCACAACCGGCGGTCGCCGCTCCATCATGAAGGCGACGAAGGTGAGGAACAGCAGCGCCAGCCCGATCTGGGCCGAGTAATCCGATAGAATCGTCATTCAGCTAAGCCAGCAGTTCCGAGGTCTCCCACGAATTCGCAGAAGGCCGGGCCCTTTCCAAGCGAATTCGATGGGCACCTGAAACGCAAAAGGCCCGGAGCACTGCCCCGGGCCTTTTGGTAAGTCGCTCAAAACGGCGTCAGGCGGCGGCGCTTTCCTCCGAAGGATCGCGCAGCACGTAGCCGCGGCCCCACACCGTCTCGATGTAGTTTTCGCCGTCGCACGCATGGCTGAGCTTCTTGCGCAGCTTGCAGATGAACACGTCGATGATCTTGAGCTCGGGTTCGTCCATCCCGCCGTACAGGTGGTTGAGGAACATTTCCTTGGTCAGCGTGGTGCCCTTGCGCAGCGAAAGCAGCTCGAGCATCGCGTATTCCTTGCCGGTCAGGTGCACGCGCGCGCCATCGACTTCGACCGTCTTGGCGTCGAGGTTCACCGCCAGCTTGCCGGTGCGGATGACCGACTGGCTGTGGCCCTTCGAACGGCGCACCACGGCGTGGATGCGCGCGACCAGCTCTTCGCGATGGAACGGCTTGGTCACGTAATCGTCGGCCCCGAAGCCGAAGCTGCGGATCTTGGAGTCCATCTCGGCAATGCCGGAGAGGATCAGGACGGGCGTCTGCACCTTGGCGACGCGCAGCTTCTTGAGCACGTCGTAGCCGTGCATGTCCGGCAGGTTCAGGTCGAGCAGGATGATATCGTAATCGTACAGCTTGCCCAGATCGAGGCCTTCCTCGCCGAGATCGGTCGAGTAGACGTTGAATCCTTCGGTGGTAAGCATAAGCTCGATGGCCTTGGCCGTGGTCGGCTCGTCCTCGATCAGCAATACGCGCATGGGTCGCCCCCTTTGCCCAGTGGATGTGCTGCATGACCCGCTGGTTACGGGTTGCGTTTCATTAACCACACAAGGTCTGAACGGAAAAGGTTAACATCGCGTAAATCGATGTTTGCGGGGGATGAACGCGATGAAACGGTGCGAAATTGAGTCGAGTTGCCGGGCGCATCGTTGTCACCCGAAAGCCACAGAATCAAATCGGATAAAATCGCGCGCTTGCGCCAGCGCGCCGTTGCGGATATTTCCTTGCGTCGAAAGTGCGTGAGGCTGCGCTTTCGTTACCGACCGAGCCTCAGGAGCGAATCAAATGATCAGGCAACGGGATATCGCAATTCCCGCTTCGGCCCCAGTTTCGATTTCCGCGCCCTTCGGCGCGCTCGCTTCCTATTATTATTGCTATTATTTCGGTTCGTTTAGCGGCCGGTACGCCTGAGCGGCGTATCGGAACCCGCGTAGGCCGCACGCGACAAGCGGCCACCATCCTCCCAAATCGACGAGACCAGAGCCGCGCCGCCAGACGAGCTGTGCGCAGGCCACGAACCGAAAGCGAACTTCTGCCATGACCACTGCCAATACCAATGCGCGCGCCATCGACGCCCTGCGAGAAGAGATCGACACGCTCGATCAGGAACTGCTGGCGCTGATGGAAAAGCGGCTCGACCTCGCGGCCGCCATCGCCGCCGCCAAGTCGGACGACAGCCAGACCGAAGACGCGAACGAACTGCTGCTTCGCCCCGCGCGCGAGGCGAGCGTGATCGACCGGCTCGGCACGCTGACCCGCCGCATTCCCGACGCGAGCATTGCGGCGATCTGGCGCGAACTGATGGCAATCAACCTGCAGGCACAGCGCCCGATCGAAATCGCGCTCAACGCATCGCGCCATCCTGCCAGGATGCACCTGATGGCGCGCGCGCGCTTCGGCACGATCATCCCGATCCGCGAAATGGCTTCACCCGAAGCAGCGCTGGAAAAGGCGCGTACTGGCAAGGCCATCGCGCTGATCGAGATCGGCGAAGGCGACTGGTGGGCCGGGCTCCGCGACGATCCCGAACTGGCGATCATCGACGGGCTGCTGGGCGAAGGCGGGCGCGGCTCGGCGCTCGCCGTCGGCCGCCTGTCGCGCGACCGGCTGGGGGAGGATCGCAGCTTCGCGGTGCTCGAACAGGCAGAGCTTGCCGCGCGGCTCGGCCGGGGCGAGGCGGTCTGCCCGATTGCCGTGTCTGGCAGTCTGAACCTGTGCGTGATCGAGCGGGTTGCCCCGCTGTCGCGCGCTGCCGCCTGACTTCCAGCACGATCCGGATAACACACGATGCGCATTGCGTATGGCGGGCACCCCGGGGCCTTCGGTGAACTCGCGTGCCTTGGCCGCTTTCCCGACGACAAGCCGATCGGCTTCGACACTTTCCGAATGGCGTGCGACGCATTGGTGAGCGGCGATTGCGACCGGGCGGTGATCCCGTTCGAGAATTCGATCGCGGGCGTAGTACCGGGGGTCGAGGCGCTGATCGCCTCGCTGCCGGTGACGCGGATCGATGTGCATCCGCAGCCGGTGGTGTTTCACTGCCTCGCCGTGCCCGGTGCGCGGCTCGATCGCATCGAACTGGTTTCGAGCCATCCGATGGCGCTGGCGGAATGCCGTCACTTTCTCTCCCGCCTCGGGGTAAGGGAGGAAGAGGCGGGCGACACTGCCGGAGCGGCGAGCGAGGTCGCCGCAGCAGGGTCACATAGGCGTGCTGCGCTGGCCTCGACCAGAGCCGCCGAACTCTACGGACTCGAGGTGCTGGCAGCGGACGTGCAGGACAGCGCCGATAACGTCACGTATTTTGCGGTGCTCGAGCGCGCGTGATGGCCTTCGGCGAGGGGCTGGGCTAGCGCTTGCCCGAGCCATGTCGATCGACGGGCTCGTTCGTTCGGGGGAGGTGCGGCTCGTGTCTTTTGCAATCGACGCCATCGGATATGTCAGAGGCGGCAGGGCCGACCCTGTCGACGACGACTGGGGCGAGAGCCGCTGCACGATCGAACTGGACCCGGACGCTTTGGGGCCGGAGGCGCTGGCGGGTCTGGACTCGTTCAGCCATGCGGAGGTGATCTTCCTCTTCGATCGGGTGCGCCCCGAGAAGATCGAGACCGGGGCGCGTCATCCGCGCGGTCGCGAAGACTGGCCACTTGTCGGCATCTTCGCCCAGCGCGGCAAGAACCGGCCCAACCGCCTGGGCCTGACCGTGTGCCGGGTCCTGCGAGTCGAAGGCACGGCACTGCATGTCGAAGGGCTGGATGCGATCGATGGGACGCCGGTGGTCGACATCAAGCCTGTCATGCGCGAATTCCAGCCGCGCGGCGCAATCCGGCAACCCGACTGGGTTGCCGAGCTGATGGCCGAATACTGGTAGCTGCGGCGGGTCCTACCCGATCGCGGCGAGTTTCTTCGACCGGCGACGCTGCACGCTCGACCCGATTCCCATAGCCTCGCGATACTTGGCGACGGTGCGCCGGGCGATGTCGAACCCTTCGGCCTTGAGCAGGTCGACCAGCTTGTCGTCGGAGAGGATCGCCTTGGGATCTTCGGCGTCGGTCAGCGCCTTGATCCGCGCCTTGACCGCTTCGGCGCTCGCGCCTTCGCCGTCCTCGCCGCCGCCGACGCCGCTGGTGAAGAAGTACTTGAGGTCGAAGGTGCCGCGCGGGCAGTGCAGGAACTTGTTGCTGGTCACGCGGCTGACCGTGCTTTCGTGCATCTCGATCTTCTCGGCCACCTGCTTCAGCGTCAGCGGGCGCAGGTGGCTGACCCCGTGGAGGAAGAAGCCCTGCTGCTGGGTGACGATCTCGCTCGCCACGGCAAGGATGGTCTTCTGCCGCTGGTCGAGCGCGCGGATCAGCCAGCGCGCATCCTCCAGCTTTTCCTTCAGCCAGGCGCGGCTGGTGCGGTCGCGGCAGCCATCGCGCAGCTCCACCAGATAGGGGCGATTGACGACGAGGCGCGGCAGCGTCGCTTCGTTGAGCGCAATCCGCCAGCCGCCGTCGGTGGCGGGCGAGATCAGGATGTCGGGCACGACCGCGCTGCCCCCCTGTTCCCCGAAGGTCAGCCCGGGGCGCGGATCGTAGCCGCGCAATTCGGCGAGCATCTCGGCGAAGTCCTCGGCATCGACATTGCACAATTTCTGGAGACGGGCGACTTCGCCGCGCGCGACGAGCTCCAGATTGTCGATCAGCCGCGCCATACACGGATCGTAGCGGTCCGCCTCGCGCGCCTGGATCGCAAGGCATTCGGCGAGGTTGCGCGCACCGACCCCCGCGGGATCGAGCGTCTGGACGAGCCCGAGAGCGCGCTCGGCTTCGGCGAGTGGTATGCCCAGCGTATCGGCCACCTCGCGCAGCGGCTCTGTCAGGTAGCCCGCTTCGTCGAGCCGTTCGATGATCGCGCGGGCGATGAATATCTCGCGGTCGTCGCGCCCTGCCGCGCCGACCTGTGCGCGCAGGTATTCCGACAGCGACAGCGCGGCCCCGCCATGCTGGTCGATCCCCAGGCCTTCGTCTTCGCCTCCGAACCCGTCCGAGGCGCCCCAGCTGCCGTCCCCGGTATCGCGGTCGATCTCCATTTCGGCGGCCGAAAGGTCGGTCGGGGCGTCGCTTTCGGCGGCACCCTCGGCGATCAGCGTATCGGTGTCGCGCTCTTCGCGCGGGGTTTCGGGCGCTTCGCCCTCGTCCGATCCGCTGCGTTCCGCGCGCGGGATCTCGCCCATTTCGAGCAGCGGGTTGGCCTCCAGCGCATCGCCGATGAAGGTTTCGATTTCGAGATTGGACAGCGTCAGCAGCTTGATCGCCTGCTGCAGCTGCGGCGTCATCACCAGCGATTGCGACTGGCGCAGGTCGAGGCGTGGGGCGAGTGACATTAGTGCGTTATCCGCCGCCAGCTAAGCTGTCGGCTCGCACGGCACCAGCCCGCACCCCCACCCGGCCAACCCGACAGGATAATCCCATGGGTTGGCCGGGTGGGGGTGCGGGCTGGTGCCGCCCCGGCGGTCCCGAATTTTCCATGCGCGATCACGTCTCGGATCGCCGGAAAATCAAAGCGTAAAGTTCTCGCCAAGGTAGAGCCTGCGCACGTTCTCGTCTGCCACCAGATCCTGCGGAGTGCCCGCGAAGAGGACCTGTCCCCCGTAGATGATACAGGCCCGGTCTACGATATCGAGCGTTTCCCGAACGTTATGATCGGTTATCAGCACGCCGATCCCGCGATCCTTGAGGTCGCATACCAGATCGCGGATGTCGCTGATCGAGAGCGGGTCGATCCCTGCAAAAGGTTCGTCGAGCAGCATGATCGAAGGGTTGGCGGCCAGCGCGCGGGCGATTTCGCAGCGGCGCCGCTCGCCCCCCGAAAGCGCCATCGCGGGCGCGCTGCGCAGGCGGGTGAGGCCGAATTCGTCCAACAGACGCTCCAGCCCCTCGCGCCGGGCATCGCGGTCGGGCTCTGCCAGTTCGAGCACGGTGGCGATGTTCTGTTCCACGGTCAGCCCGCGGAAAATGCTGGTTTCCTGCGGCAGGTAGCCGAGGCCCAAAACGGCCCGGCGATACATCGGCAGGCCGGTCACATCCTCGCCATCCATCAGGATGCGGCCGCTATCGGGCTTCACCAGCCCCATGATCGAATAGAAGCAGGTCGTCTTGCCCGCGCCGTTGGGGCCCAGCAGGCCGAGCACTTCGCCCTTGCCCACCGACAGCGAAATGTCGGTCAGGACGGCGCGCTTGTCGTAGCTTTTCGCGATCGACACGACTTCGAGCCCGCCCTGCGGAATGGGCGGTGCGGCGTTCGCTTCCACTTCCGCGTGGCTTTGCGCAATGTCTGTGGGGTCGATCTCGGCCATGATTCTGTGCCTAGCAGATGGGGCGCGTGGCGAAAGTGACAATGGCCGCGACGTAAAGGAATCGGGCGATGATGCCTTGCGGTCTTGAGCCTGCGGGGTGCCCGGCGTATCGAAGGCGCGGCAGGGGGCTGCAAGAGGAGCCGGGATGAACACCTTCAACACCAACACCGACGACACCGCGCACGAGGTCGACTGGAAAGCCTCGATCAGCGACAATATCGCGTGGGCCCTGCTGGTCACGACTGCGCTGCTGATCTTCATCACGATGCCCAAGATGAAGCACGCGTTCGACGGGATCACCGTCTACCTGCTGCTGGTTGCGATGGTTGGCGGGTTCATTCCCGTGCTGCGGTTCTTCGAACATCGCTGGACCCGGCTGGACGATACCAGGGCGCATGATCCGTCGCTGCGCGGTGCCTTCCGGCTCGATCAGGCGGCGCTGTGGCTGCTGACCGCGGGTGTTCCATTGTTGCTCGCACTGGTTTTCGCGCTGGCCTTCCCCGACTGAGGGCAACACCGAAGCTCTTCGACAGGGCGCAAAGAGGGGGCTTCGATTTGATGCTGCGAATTCTGGCTGCGCTTGCGCTCGCGTGCCTGAGCCTTGCGGGCGCGACCGCGCCCCTCCACGCTGCCTTGCCCGGCCTTTCGGGCGAACAATCCGCCGAACCCGCTGCGTCGGGGGCCGAGCCTTCGGGTGCGCTCGACGATCGGCGCGATCCGGCAATCGACCAGCGCATTGCCGAGCGGCTCAGCGGCATTTACGGACAGGTCGACGAGTTCTCCGATATCGATGTCTCTGTCTCCGAAGGGGTGGTCCGGCTGACCGGTTCCGCGCCGACGCAGGATGCGATCGACCGGGCGGGCGCGATTGCGTCGCGTTTCGATGTGGTGACGGTGCAGAACGACGTCGCGCGCGACACCTCGCTCAGCAACACGGCCGATATCGTCACCGCGCTGTTCGACCGCCTGCGCGAGGCGGGCAAGATGCTCCCGGTGATCGGAGTCGCCGCGCTGATTGGTCTGGCGATTCTGCTGGTCGGCTATCTGATCGCCTCGCTCAAGTTCGTCTGGCGCATCTTCACGCCCAACAGCTTCCTCGCGGATCTGGTGGCGAGCGCGATCCGCTTTGCCTCGATCATCTTCGCGCTGGTCATCGCGCTCGACATTATCGGCGCGACCGCACTGCTCGGCGCGGTCCTTGGCGGGGCGGGTGTGATCGGTATCGCGCTGGGCTTTGCGATGCGCGACATGGTGGAGAACTACGTCGCGTCGCTGATGCTGTCGCTGCGCCAGCCGTTTCGCGCCAACGACCTGGTGAAGATCGACGATCAGGAGGGGCGCGTGGTCCGCCTGACCAGCCGCGCCACCGTGCTGATGACGCTGGAGGGCAACCACCTGCGCATCCCCAACAGCACGGTGTTCAAGGCGGTGATCGTCAACTTCACCCGCAATCCGCAGCGCCGGTTCGATTTCACGCTCGGCGTAGACCCCGACGATGACGCCACTGCCGCCGCCGAGCTGGGGCGCGAGACGCTGACGCAGCTGCCCTTCGTGCTCGCCGACCCGGCGCCCGAGACGCGGATCGTGGAGGTGGGCGATTCCTCGGTCGTGGTGCGCTTCCTCGGCTGGGTCGATCAGCGCGAAGCCGACTGGTACAAGGCGCAAAGCGTCGCGATCCCGGCGGTGAAGACCGCGCTCGAATCAGCCGGTTTCGGCCTGCCCGAGCCGATCTATCGCCTGCGTTTCGACCCGCGTTCGGCCAGCCTGCCGTTCGAGAATATCGCCGACCGCGACGGCGTGGAATGGCGGGCAAAGAAGCCGAAACCCGACGCAGAGGCACCCCACGCCGACGTCACTCCCCGAAACGAGATCGACGACATGGTCGAAGAAGAGCGCGAGAAGACGCCGAAGAAGGGCGACCTGCTCGACCATCGACGGCCGGTGGAGTGATGGCGCACACGCACCGCATTTTGTCGCTCGTCACTGCGGTTTGCCTGGGCGCTTCGCCTGCATTGGCCGATTCAACCGATGGGACGCGGCAATTCCTTGTGCGAGCCGATCTCGCGACGCTGGAAAAGCGGTCCGACGAATCCGCGGATCTGGAGGTACTTGTCCGCCAAAGCATTCAGATTATCGAGCGGCGCTTCGCCATGATCGAACCTTCCGGTGTCGAAATCATCGATCTGGGTGACGGCCGGTTGCAGATCGATGTGCCTGCCACAGTCGGCCGTGATGAGGTGGAGGATGTGCTTGGCATTCCACCGGACAATGCTTTGCGGGTTGCGGACCCGGCGGGCACCTCGTGTCCGAGTGACGAGGACGGCCTGCAAGGCGATCCGGATATGATGGCTGCGGAGGAGGTCGCAGGAAAGGCGGGCCCCGCCATCGGCGGAGATTACATCCTCGGCGTATTGGCCAGTTTCGATGGCCGCACGGGCAGACCAGTCGTTAGCATCGCTTTCGATGATGTCGGCACACGGCAGTTGGCGGCATTGACCACCGGGAATGTGGGCAAATGCATGCAGATCGTGCTGGATGGCAGCGTGATCTTCTCTGGCGCTATCTTGGAGCCCGTGCGGGAAGGGCGTATCCAGCTGTCAGGCATTCCGACAGACGAAGACGCCCAAAATCTCGCGATCCGATTGCATGCCGGGGCGCTGCCTGCCCCCTTCGAAATCGTGGACGAGCGCGTCGTCGACTGAGGCGGGCGTCTTAAGCGAAGCCCGCCCGTGCCGCTCAGCCCTTCGCCCGCTCAATCGCTTCGAGCACGATCCGCTTGGCTTCGGCCGCGTCGCCCCATTCGCCGACGCGGACCCACTTTTCGGCTTCGAGATCCTTGTAGTGGGTGAAGAAGTGCTCGATCTGCTGGAAGATGATGCTCGGCAGGTCCTTCGTCTCGGCGACGTCCGAGTAATAGGGGAAGGTCGTGTCGATCGGCACGCAGATCAGCTTTTCATCGCCGCCATGCTCGTCTTCGAGGTTGAGCACGCCGATCGGGCGCGCACGCACCACGCAGCCCGCGATGAAGGGGCTGCGCGCGATCACCAGCGCGTCGAGCGGGTCGCCGTCGGGCGAGAGCGTGTGCGGCACGAAGCCGTAGTTCGCCGGATAGCGCATCGGCGTGTGCAGGATGCGATCGACGAACAGCGCGCCCGAATCCTTGTCGAACTCGTACTTCACGGGCTCGCCGCCGGTCGGTACCTCGATGATGACGTTGAGGCTTTCGGGCGGATTGTCGCCGGTGGGGATCTTGTCGATGCGCATGACGCGGGCCCTTAACGACCGCGATGCTGCACTGCAACTACCGCGTTACGATCCGCCCAGAACATTTATCGTGAAGGCGATCACGCCGATGTTGAACACGAAGGCGGCGAAGGAGTGCATCAGCGCGACGATGCGAATGCGGCTGCGGGTGATCGCGACGTCGCTCGTCTGGAAGGTCATGCCCAGTGTGAAGGCGAAATAGGCGAAATCGCGGTAATCGGGCGTGCGTGTGCCGGGGAAGTCGAGACCGCCGCGATCGCTCGGCCTGGTCCGATCCGCGCCATCGGCCCCGCGTGCGCCATGGTCTTCGCTCGCAGAGGTGTAGAATGCGTGCGCGTAATGGAGCGTGTAGACGCTGTTGGCGAACAGCCAGATCAGCAGCAGCGTGCCGACCAGCGTGACGATCGCGAGCCACTCGCCTTTGCTTGCCCCGGCCAACTCGCCGGTGATCGCCGCCATCACTACCAGCGTCAGGAGGCTGCTCAGTGCGAGGACCAGCAGCCGGTTGGCGTCGTTGGCGGCAGCATGGTGGCGCATGGAATGGGCAGAGTGGCTGCGCAGCAACGGCACGAGCGAGGCGAGGAAGACGAGCGCCGCCGCATCGAAGGCGACGGCGATCCCGTCCCGCCAGTCCTCGACCGGCATGGTTGCCCGGGCGATGGCGTATGAAACGGCCAGCACCGCCAGAAAGACGAGGAACCGGGCGGGCGCGAGGCGGCGGCCGATGCCTGTCGCCGATCCCGCCTGTGCGCTTTCGTCAGACATGCGGCATCGGCTTGGTGGTCATCGCGTCAGTCCGCAGCGCGCGGCTCCAGCAACCTGTCGAGCGGCTGTTCGCCCTCGCCGACCGGTTCGAGCCACGGGTAGCGCAGGCCGCCGTGGTAATCGATCTCGACCGTGCGATAGGTGTCGCCGCGCTTGACCAGCAGTTCGATCGGCTCCTTGCCGTCCTTGGTGGCGGTGATCGCGTCCTTGATCGCATCGCTCGAATATTCGATGCCGTTGACCGCGACGATCGTGTTGCCGTTGACGATGCCTGCGTTGAAGGCCGGGCCGTCCCACAAGGTGCCGCTCACCTTGCCATCGCTGCCGAGGTTCACGCCGAGCGAGTAGAACAGGTTGAGGTACTTGTAGTTGCCCATCCGGCCCTTGTCGTAGCTGTTCGCTTCGTCCTTCCAGACCAGCTTGTAGCCCGCCATCTCGATGCCGCGCAGCGGCGCAGGCTGATCGGGTTCGAGCAGGCGGGTGGTCAGGAAATCCGCCCAGTCATACGGATAGACGCCGTTCAGCGTCGCCACGACCTCGTCGAAATCGTAGGTCAGCTGGCCCCAGTCGCCATCGTTCATCCCGAAGAAGGCCTTGGCGAAATCGTCCAGCCCCTTGGCCCCGTCGGTGCCCTGGCGGATTATCTGGTCGGCTTCGAGCCAGGTCAGCGCGCCTTCGACGTAATAGTCTTCGCTGCGCGACAGCGAGGAATAGGGCACCGGCCGGCGTGCGTTGATGATCGGATCGTTCGTGGTGTCCGCGACGGAGCGGTATGCGCGGCCCGGCTGCCCTTCGGCGTAATTGGCCGCATAGCCCGCAAAGGCATCGAGGAAGGTCTGCTTCTTCTGCAGCCCGCTACGCGCGGAGAGCACCCAGCCCCACAGCTGCGTCTGCCCTTCGTAGAGCCACAGCAGCGAATCCTGCATCGGCGTGCGGTAATCGGGGGTCCACAGGTCCGCCGGGCGGCGATACTTGCCGTTCCAGCTGTGCACCAGCTCGTGGCTGACCACGTTGCGATCCCAGTCCATTTCGTCCCAGTCGATCAGCGCGGTGGGTTCGTACTGGTTTTCCGCCGACCGCTGATGCTCGAGCCCGATTCCGCCCATCCGCTCGGTCAGCGCGAGGAGGATGTCGTAATGGTCGAAATGGCGCGCGCCGAACAGCGCATCGGCCTCGTCGACCAGCCGTTCGAAGTGGACGAGGTTCTCGGGCGCGAGGTCCAGATACTTGGCCTTGTCGGCCACCGCATCGAGCCGCACGTCGTCGTCCAGCTGCCACTGCTGCGCATATTTGCCCGCGAAGATCGGCGAATCGACCAGCGTTTCGTAGTCGACCGTCTGCCACGTAACCGTGTCGTTCTTGCGGGCCTGCCCGTCGAGCGCGGTGAACACGCGCCAGCCGGCGGGCACCTTCACCGTGGGCTTCACCGCAATCCGGCGCACGTAATGCCCAGCGGGATAGAAGCTCATCTTCTCCCACTGCAGGTTGAGCATTTCCTGCGTCATGGTGATCCGCCCCTCGCTTCCGGTGACGGGCGAGGTGTGGACGAATTCGGCCTTCACCGCCTTCGTGCCCGCAGGCACGTCGACGATCAGCTCGTACACGTCGAGCGGGTTGCGCTTCCATTCCAGCACCTTGCCGCCAGCGGTGAAGCGGATGCCGCTGATCAGGTTGATCGGCCCGCGCGCGGCATGGTTGCCGGGTAGCCATTCGGGGAAGAGCAGATGCAGCTCGCGCATGTCGGCGGTGACGGGGATGGTCTGCGTCACGCGGTAGACGCCGCGTGCGGTATCGGTCGCGTCGATATCCAGCGCGATCGTGCCGCCCGGCCACGGCGTGTCTGCGGGCAGTGGCGTCGTGTCGGCCAGCTGTTCCTGCACCGGGGCAGTGTTGCCGGCAGGGCGGATATCGCTTTGCGCGATCGCGGGCGTGGCAACGAGGAGGGGGAGGAGGGCGGCGCCGAGGAGGAGTTTCTTCATGGGTGCACGTCATGCGATGAATGGCGCGCGGGTGCAATATTGTATCCCGCTTTCGCCCTGACAGCTTCCGTTTGTGCGGCCTCCACGCTAAGCGCTCGCCCATCATGGCAAAGACAAAGACACCGCAAGCAATCCGCGGCACGCAGGACATTTTCGGGGCCGAGGCGGAAAGCTTCGCCTTCGTGGTCGAAACCTTCGAACGGGTGCGCAAGCTCTACCGTTTCCGCCGCGCGGAAATGCCCGTGTTCGAGAAGACCGAGGTATTCGCCCGTTCGATCGGCGAGACGACCGATATCGTCTCCAAGGAAATGTACAGCTTCGAGGATCGCGGCGGGGAGTCTCTCACGCTGCGGCCCGAGTTCACCGCCGGCATCGCGCGCGCGTACCTCACCAATGGCTGGCAGCAGCACGTGCCGGTGAAGCTGGCGACGCACGGCCCGCTGTTCCGCTACGAGCGCCCGCAGAAGGGCCGTTACCGCCAGTTCCACCAGATCGACGCCGAGATCATCGGCGCGGCGGAACCGCAGGCCGATGTCGAGCTGCTCGCGATGGCCGATCAGGTGATCCGCGAACTCGGGATCGAGGGCGTGACGCTGCACCTCAACACTTTGGGCGACGGCGATTCCCGCGAGGCATGGCGTACCGCGCTGGTTGAACACTTCCGCAGTGTGAAGGACGAGCTGAGCGAGGAATCGCAAGAGCGGCTCGAGAAGAACCCGCTGCGCATTCTCGACAGCAAGGACCGGCGCGACCAGCGCTTCGTGGCCGATGCGCCCAAAATCGACGACTTCCTGACCGACGACGCGCGCGCGTTCTTTGATGCGGTGACCAGCGGGCTCGACGCGGCGGGTGTGAAGTGGGTGCGCGCCGAAAGCCTCGTGCGCGGGCTCGACTACTACCGCCACACCGCGTTCGAATTCATTCCCGACGAAGGCTCGGCTGCGGCCGACGCGCTGGGATCGCAGAGCACGATCCTCGGCGGCGGTCGTTACGACGGGCTGATCGAGAGCCTTGGCGGACCGGCGACGCCTGCGGTCGGCTGGGCTGCGGGGATCGAGCGGCTGGCGATGCTGGTGGGGGAGAAGGGCGAAGAGCCTGCCAGTTTGATGATTGTCGTCGAAAGCGATGCGGCTGCGGTGCGTGAGGCGGGGCAGAAAGTGCTCAACACCGCCCGCCGCGTCGGAATCGACAGCGAAATGATCGCGACCGGGTCGCCGCGCAAACGTTATGACAAGGCGGTAAAGAGCGGTGCGGCCGCGATACTTTCACTATCCGACGAAGACGGAAGGATCGCTCACCGCCTGAAGGGCGATGATGCAGCGCTGGCCCGGCTGGACCCGCTGTTCAACGAGATTGCGGGGTCGATGTCTGCCTCGCCTCAAACCTGATTCGGGCAGGGCTTTCGTCCGAGCGAGCGGGATCAGAGGAAGCCCGGGATGACGGTTGAGGGTTGGGGCAGCGCCGCACCTTTCCTACCGCACCCTTCCCAAGCTAATGCGCCTTGCATGATCACCAACGCACCCGACATTCGACCGCCGAAATAGCCACTCAACGAGGGCTCGACTTTTTCGCCCCTGGACACTGTGTCAGGTGTGTCAGGCCCGCCACCGGAACGACCATTGACCATCCCTCCCGAACGCCTCGACCAGATCGCCAACCGCTTCGCAGAAATCGAGGCGCGCATGGCCAGCGGTCAGCTCGAGGGCGAGGAGTTCGTCCAGGCAAGCCGCGATTATGCCGAGCTCGAGCCGGTCGCGAAGCTCGCGCTGGAGCTGAAGGCCGCGCGCGAGGAAGTCGCCGGGCTGCAAGAGATGCTTGCCGACCCCGAGATGCGCGGCATGGCCGAAGAGGAGCTGGAGGCGCTCAACCAGCGTATTCCCGAACTTGAGCAGCAGCTCGCCGTCGCCATGCTCCCGCGCGACAGCGCAGATGCCAAGCCCGCCATGCTCGAAATCCGCGCGGGCACGGGCGGCGACGAGGCGGCGCTGTTCGCGGGCGATCTCTACCGCATGTACGAACGCTTCGCGGGCGAGCAGGGCTGGAAGGTCGAGCCGGTCAGCATGAGCGCGAGCGACGTTGGCGGCTTCAAGGAAATCGTCGCCAACGTGCGCGGGCAGGGCGTGTTCGCCAAGCTCAAGTTCGAAAGCGGCGTGCACCGCGTGCAGCGCGTGCCCGAAACGGAGAGCGGCGGGCGCATCCACACCTCGGCAGCGACCGTTGCGGTGCTGCCCGAGCCGGACGAGGTCGATGTGCAGGTCGACGCGGGCGACCTCAAGATCGACACCTACCGTGCGTCGGGCGCGGGCGGGCAGCACGTCAACACGACCGACTCGGCGATCCGCATCACCCACCTGCCCACCGGGCTGGTGGTCACCTGTCAGGACGGGCGCAGCCAGCACAAGAACCGCGAACAGGCGATGCAGGTGCTGCGCGCGCGGCTCTACGAACAGCAGCGCGACGCCGCGCAGGGCGCCGAGGCGGAGGCGAGGAAGGCGATGGTCGGCTCCGGCGACCGCTCCGAACGGATCCGCACCTACAATTTCCCGCAAGGACGCGTGACCGACCACCGCATCGGGCTGACATTGCACAAGCTGCCCGAGATCATCGCCGGGCCAGGTCTTGCCGAACTGGTCGACGCGCTGATCGCCGAGGACGAAGCCAAGCGCCTCGCCGCGATGAATGAGTAGGGAGGGCGCCCCGAAGGGGAGTGTCGGCGATGCCATTCGGGAAGCGGCCGAGCGCCTCGCCGCCACCACCGACACCCCGCGCCTCGATGCCGAATTGCTGATGGCGCATGCGCTCGGCATCTCGCGGTCGGACATGCTGCTGCGGGCGATGCGCGATTTGGCACCCGATAGCTTCGAAGCGCTGGTTGCGCGGCGGCTGGGGCACGAGCCGGTTGCGTATATCACCGGCAGCGCGGAGTTCTATGGGCTCGCCCTGCAGGTCTCGCCCGCCGTGTTGATCCCGCGCGGGGACAGCGAGACGCTGATCGAGGCGGCGCGCGATCATTTCGGGAAAGGCGCAGCTCCGGCGCGTGTCCTCGACCTCGGCACCGGGTCGGGCGCGTTGCTGCTGGCCGCGCTGTCGCTGTGGCCGGAGGCGGAGGGGATCGGGCTCGATGCCTCGATGCCCGCGCTGCGGGTCGCGCAATGCAACGCGACCAGGCTCGGCTTGGCCGAGCGGTGCCGCTTCCTGCGGCGTAGCTGGCGCAGGGATGGCTGGCGGCGCGACCTCGGAACGTTCGACCTGATCCTGTGCAATCCCCCCTACGTGGAGGACGATGCCGCGCTGGAGCCGCAGGTGCGCGCGCACGAGCCTGCATCGGCGCTGTTCGCGGGGCCCGAGGGGCTCGACGACTACCGGATACTCCTGCCCCAGATCGGGCACTTGTTAACAGAGGGCGGCATCGCCATCTTCGAGATCGGCGCGACGCAGCAAGATGCCGTTTGCGCGATCGCCGGAAATCAAGGCTTTAGCGCGCGTTTTTGCAATGATCTTGCAAACAGGCCACGCGCGGCGATTGTTTCGCAAAGCTTTTGACAAGGGGTTGGCAAAGGGCCGGCCAACCGGTAAGTCTCGTCAAGTCCCAGCAAGAAACAGAGGTTTCCAGCGGGGTCGCGATCCGAAATCTGCGAGTAGACCGGGCCCGGACAAGGGCTGCGATCGGAAAGAGATCGAGGATCATGCTTAAGGACAGGTGGGCCACGCGGGCACATTGCTTTGCCGCAATACCGCGACGTTAGACCCGACCACGAGGGAAGAGAATTCCTTGAACAACAACAGCAATCGTAACAACAACCGTCGGCGCGGCCGCGGCAATCGCAATCAGGGCGGGGGTGGCAACAACTCCAACCGGATCGACAGCCGCGCTCGGGGCAACGCCCCCCAGTTGCTCGACAAGTACAAGAAGCTCGCGCAGGACGCGCAGCACAATGGCGATCGGGTGCAGGCGGAATACTACCTGCAGTTCGCCGACCACTATTTCCGCGTCATCGCCGACAACAAGGCGCGCCAGGACGAGCAGCGCGGCAAGCGCGACAATGATCGCGACCGTGCAAACGACGACTCGGACGAGGAAGACGGCGAGGAAGATCGCCGCAACAAGTCCAAGCCCAAGGCCAAGCGGTCCAATCGTGGCGAGCGGCAGCGCGGATCGGAGCGCGAATCGTCGGATGGGGATGATTCGTCCGACGAGGACGACAACGACAGCGATGGCTCCGATACCGACGAGAACCCGTTCGTGCGCAAGCGCGCCAGTGGTTCGCGCCGGGGCAACGCCCGCAACCGCAACGAAGACAGCGGCGATGACGGTGACGGCGAAATCGATGCGGCCGTCCTGCCCCCCGCGATCGCTGCGGCGACGGCGAGTGACGATGCGAAGAGCAAGCCTGCAAAGCCGCGCCGGCGGACTCGCAAGCCCGCCGAAGACGACGGTGACGAGGCGCTGAGCGCGGTCGGCTGATCGCGCTCAGGCAAACGCTCGGGCTCGATCTCGCGTGGCTGACATCCGGCAGACGCCCTGTGGCCCGCCCGAGGGTGCCTGGCGCGGAGGGGACGGCTCTTGCTGAATCGCGCGCTTAGCTGGGCTTTCGCCCATCCGCGAACAACCCTCGTGGCGCTCGGCGCGCTGTCCGCGCTCGGCTTCCCTCCGTTCCACCTGTGGCCGCTCGCGATTATCGCGCTGGGCGGCGCGGCAATCCTGATCCGGTTCGCCGGATCGATGCGCAGCGCATTCTACCGCGGCTGGCTGTTCGGGCTGACGCATTTCATCGTCACCAACCTGTGGATCGCGACCGCGTTCACCCATCAGAACCAGATGCCCGCCGCGATAGGGTGGGCCGCCGTGCCTCTGTTGTCGGTGTACCTCGCACTCTATCCCGCGCTCGCTTTCATGCTGGCCTATCGCCTCGCGCGCGGGCGCAGCACGCTGGTATACGCGCTGGCGCTGGGGGGATGCTGGATCGTCGCGGAGTACCTGCGCGCGACGCTGTTCACCGGCTACGCCTGGGGTCCGTTCAGTCTGGCGCTGCTGGGTCCGTTCGATAGGCCGGGTTTCGCCGCACTGCTGCCCTTTACCGGCACCTACGCGCTTTCGGGCCTTGCCGTCCTGCTGGCGGTGGCGCTGGCCGATCTTGTCCTGCGCCGCGAGTGGTTGCGCGTGGCGCTGGTGAGCATCCTGCTGCTCGCGGGAATGTACTGGCCCGTGGGTGCGGGCAGGGAGGGTACGCAAGACTACACGCTCGTCCAGCCCGATCTGGACCAAGAAACGCTCAACGATCCGCGCCAGTACGAACCAGGTTTCCTTACGTTGGCTGCCCTCAGCGCCCGATCGGACACACAGACCGAACCACGACTGGTGTTGTGGCCCGAAGGTGTGCTCCCCGACTATCTGCGCGAAGGCTATCCGCAGCGATATTATGCGGCGACCACCGCAGGGCGCGATCCCGTCTTCGCGCGCAAGCGGATCGCTCGCGTCATCGGCGATGACAGCCTGCTTCTGACCGGAACGATCGACCTCGAAGTCGAAGGGGATCGTGCGGTGGCGGCCTACAATGTGGTCACTGTGGTTGACGGCGCGGGCGGCATCCTCGGCGGGTACCGCAAGGCGCACCTGGTACCTTATGGCGAGTATCTGCCGTTTCGCAGCTGGCTCGAGCCACTTGGCCTGTCGCGGCTCGTGGCGGGCTCGATCGATTTCTGGCCCGGACCCGGGCCGAAGACCATAGACCTGGGTAGGCATGGCCGTGCGGGCATGCAGATATGCTACGAGATCATCTTTTCCGGGCAGGTGGTCGATCGGTCCGACCGGCCCGACTACATCGTCAATCCATCGATCGATGGCTGGTTCGGCCCGACCGGCCCGCCGCAGCATTTCGCGCAGGCGCGCATGCGCGCGATCGAAGAAGGGCTTCCGGTCTTGCGCGCCACCACCACCGGGATCAGCGGCGTCATCGACGCACGCGGTGTCGTCCGGCAGCATCTGGGGATGAGCAAACAGGGGCGTCTCGATGGCAAGGTTCCACCTGCCGGATCGCCCACGCCCTTCGCGATTTTGGGCAACTGGCTGGCGCTCGTCTGGGCAATCTTGCTCTTGGGCGCGTCGTTGGTTGTCAAGCGCCGACGCGCCCATTAGGGCACTCATGCAGACATAAAGAACTCTTTATATCAGGTAAGATCGATCCATGCGCAGCAGCTATATCTTCACTTCCGAAAGCGTTTCCGAAGGCCATCCGGACAAGGTTTCCGACCAGATTTCGGATGCCATCGTCGACCTGATGCTGAGCAAGGACCCCGAATCGCGCATCGCCTGTGAAACGCTGACTACCACCCAGCGCGTGATCCTGGCGGGCGAAATCCGTTGCGCGCCGATGTACGACAAGGGCGAGTGGAAGCCCGGGGCCGCCGAAGAGATCGAGCGCGTCGTGCGCGAGACGGTCAAGGACATCGGTTACGAACAGAGCGGCTTCCACTGGGAAACGCTGACCTTCGAAAACCACCTGCACGGCCAGTCGAGCGAAATCGCACAGGGTGTAGACGCCGGCACCGACGGTTCGAACAAGGATGAAGGCGCGGGCGACCAGGGCATCATGTTCGGCTATGCCTGCGACGAGACGCCCGACCTGATGCCGGCGACGCTCGATTACAGCCACAAGATCCTCCAGCGGCTCGCCGCAGACCGCAAATCCGGCGCTGCGCCTTTCCTCGAACCCGATGCGAAGAGCCAGGTCACGCTGCGGTACGAGAACGGCAAGCCGGTGAAGGCGGTCGCGATCGTCGTCTCGACCCAGCACGCCAAGGGATATCACGAGGGCGACAAGGAAGCCGAGCTGAAGGCCTACGTGAAAAAGGCGGTTGGCGACGTTCTCCCCGCCGGCCTGATCGACGGCGAGACCGTGTGGCACATCAACCCGACCGGGGCTTTCGAGATCGGCGGGCCCGATGGTGACGCCGGACTGACCGGACGCAAGATAATCGTCGACACCTATGGCGGTGCCAGCCCGCACGGCGGCGGCGCGTTCAGCGGCAAGGATCCGACCAAGGTCGACCGCTCGGCCGCGTACATTACCCGCTATCTCGCCAAAAACGTGGTCGCGGCGGGCCTCGCCACGCGGTGCACGATCCAGGTCTCCTACGCGATCGGCGTGTCCGAACCGCTGTCCGTCTATGTCGACCTGCACGGCACCGGCACGGTCTCCGAAGAGGCGCTCGAAGACGCGATCCGGGGCATGAACAAGCTCGGCGGGCTGACCCCGCGGGGCATCCGCACGCATCTGGGCCTCAACAAGCCGATCTATCGTCGCTCGGCCGCCTACGGGCATTTCGGCCGCCCGGCCGAGGGCGACTTCTTCCCGTGGGAGCGGACCGATCTGGTCGATGACCTGAAGGCTGCGGTCGGCAAGTAAGCCGCCGACGCGTAGGAATGAACGGGCCCGGCACTCCGCTGACAACATCGGAAGTGCGGGGCCCTTTCGCTTCGCGCGAGCGTGTCGTCGCGCTCGACGCGCTGCGCGGGATTGCCGTCGCAGGCATCGCGCTGATGAACGTCTATATCTACGCGCTACCGCCGGCTGTCTATTTCAATCCCGCGGCGGCAGGCAGCGAAAGCCCGCTCGACTGGATCGTCTGGGGGCTGAGCTTCGTGTTCGTCGAAGACAAGTTCCGCAGCCTGTTCGCGATGCTGTTCGGCGCAGGCGTGGCGATCCTGCTCGACCGGGCGCGCGATAGCGGCGAGGGGCATCCGATACGCAGCCACGTCTCCCGAATGCTGGTGCTGTTCGCGATCGGCGCGGCCCACGCGGTATTCCTCGCGAACAACGACGTCCTGCGGCTCTACGCAATGGCGGGGCTATTCGTGCCGCTGTTCCTGCGACTGGATGCGCGCGAGCTCCTGATCGCGGGCGGCATCCTGATGGCGGTGCACGCGCTGGCGGGCTCCGTCATCGCCTACCAGTGGCTCACCGCCGAGCCGGGAAGCACTCTGGCGCTGATGCCTGCGCAGATATTCGGCAGCGATCCGGCGGCGCTCGATTATGCGCGGGCCGTCGGGATGGAGAGCTTTGGCGAGCGTCTGCCCCGGCGGATCTACGGCTTCGGTGCAGCGCTGGAAACGCAGATACCCGGCATTCCTTCTGCGCTGGGCACCATGCTCGTGGGCGCGGCACTGTGGCGCAACGGGTTGCTGCAGGGCGAATGGCCGCGCGCCAGATGCGTCGCGCTGGCGTGGAAGATGACGCTGGTGGCGGTGCCACCGCTGCTCGCTCTTATGGCGCTGGATTGGCGAGCGGGTTTCTCCGGCGCGATGGTCGGCCCGGTTGCGCTGTTCTGGTCGCTGCCGTTCGATCTGCTGCTGGGGATCGGTTACGCAGCGCTGGCAATGGCGCTGTTCGCGAACCGCGACAGCGCAGCGCGGCGCATTCTCGCGGCGGCGGGACGCCTGTCGCTAACCAATTACCTGCTCAGCAGCGTGGTCTTCGCGCTTCTGTTCTACTCCTGGGGGCTTGGCCTCTTCGCCACCCTGCCGCGCAGCGGTGCCTTCGCGCTGGCTTTCGTGCCTATCGTGCTGATGATGGCATGGTCGCAGCCGTGGCTCTCGCTGTTTCGGCAGGGGCCCTTCGAGTGGCTGTGGCGCGGCCTCGCGCGCGGACGGTTCGCGCCGATCCTGCGCTAGTCATCCTGCCCCAGCTTGGGCGAGGGTTCGCCCAGCGCCAGTTCGGCATCGGAGAACTTGAACGGGCTGCGCAGGCCGGTGAGCCTATCCGCCATGGGGAAGGTCATCCCGCGCGCCTGCACCTGGGGTTCCTCGAAAACTTCGGACACCTCCAGGATGGGCCCGGCGGGGACTCCCCTAGCGGCGCACGCTTCCAGCAAGGCATCGCGGCCCCATTTGGCGGTTTCTTCGGCGATGATCCCGTCTATCTGCGCGCGGTTGTTGATGCGGCCCTCGTTCGTCGCGAAGCGCGCGTCATCCAGCAGGTCGTGCCGTTCGAACACCTCGAGCAGCTTGCGGAAGAGCCGGTCGTTTGCAGGTGCCAGCACCACCGGCCCGTCCCTGGTCGGGAACACGCCATAGGCGCTCACCTGCGCGTGCATATTGCCCATGCGCGGCGGATTGTGCCCGGTCGTGAAGTAGCTTTGCGCCTGATGAGCGAGCAGCGCGACCGAGCAATCGTACAGCGCCATGTCGATATGCTGGCCGGTCCCCGTGCGGGTGCGCATCGCCAGCGCGGCCTGGATGGCGATGGTCGAATAGAGCCCGCAGAACAGGTCACTGATGGACATGGCGTGCTTCATCGGCGCACCGTCGGGTTCGCCCGTCAGCGCCATGAATCCGCTCATCGCCTGCACCACGAAGTCATAACCCGGCTCGTCGCGGCGCGGCCCGTCCTGCCCGAAACCGCTGATCGAGCAATAGACGAGGCCGGAATTGCCCCGCGACAGGCTGGCGTAATCGAGCCCGAACTTGGTCAGCTTGCCCGGCAGGAAATTCTCGATCACCACGTCCGCGCCGCTCGCCAGCGCGGTGATCCGCTCAAGATCGTTTGCGTCTCTGAAATCGGCAGTGATGCTGCGCTTCCCGCGGTTGCAGCCATGATAATAGGCCGCCTCGCGCGCGCCATCCTCGCGCTCCACGAAGGGCGGCCCCCACAGGCGGGTACCGTCGCCCTCGGGCGCCTCGACCTTGATGACATCCGCGCCCAGATCGGCGAGCGTCTGGCCGGCCCATGGCCCTGCGAGGATGCGGGCAAGTTCGAGCACCTTGAGCCCCGCGAGGGGCGCAGCCGGATTGCGAGGTTGATCGAACCACATGGCAGCGTCGCTGCGGCACCCGGGCCCGCAGGTCAAGCGGGGAGGATCACATCGCCTGCTTCAGGAAGGTCACGCTGCGATCGAGGACCGGTGCCTTGCTCCGAAACGCCTTGGAGAGCGCCATCACCACTTCCTCGTGGCTGAGACCTTCGTAGTTCTCCGACTCGACCGGTGCACCCAGTTCGCGCAACTTTGCCGTCAGATTCTCCGTATTGTACGGGCGAACCACCGTATCCTTGCTAGAAGTTACCAGCAGCATCGGCGGTGCGTCTGCGCGAGCGAAGGCGATCGGCTGCGTGTCGCGCGGCTCGGGCCATTGCGACATCGCGTCGATCGAACGCTTCTTGTCGAAGGGGTAGAAGTCGTAGGGGCCGGAAAGGCCGATGGCCGCCTTGACCGCGTCGGGTTCCACACCGGCTGCGGTCAGCCAGCGAGGATCGAGCGCCAGCGTGACGGCGGTATGCGCCCCGGCCGAATGGCCGGCGAGCGCGATCCGGTCGGGATCGCCGCCGAATTGCGCAATGTTCTCGCGCGTCCAGCGAACAGCCTCGGCTCCATCCTCGATGAAGGCGGGGAAGCGGACGTCGGGCACCTTTCGATAGTCCGGGATCACGACGGTGTAGCCGCGGCTGGCAAAGGCCCGCCCGACAAACGCGTAAGCGTCGCGATCGCCCTTCACCCAGCCTCCCCCGTGAAAGAACACGATCACCGGGCGCGGCTTGTCGGATTGCTCGGCAGGCCGCCATACGTCGAGCGACTGGCCATGCTCGCCGAACGCGACGGCGGTCCCCGCACGTTGCGTGCCCGAACCTCCTCCGGCAAGGCCATCGATCACCGACAGAATTTTGGGCGGCGATGTGAAGGCGATCACGCCGGCCAACACCAGCAGGAGCGCGATTGCGATAAAGGCAGCCACCCGCTTTTTCATGCGGTCGCGAGGGCGACCTCGTAATTCGCGCTGGTGCTCTTGGCGATGTCATCCTCGGTAACGCCCGGCGCAAGTTCGATCAGCCTGAACGCACTGTCGTGATCGGGCCGCTGGAACACCCCGAGATTGGTGATGATCATGTCGACCACGTTCGTCCCGGTCAGCGGCAGCGAACATTCGGGGATGAACTTGGGGTCGCCGTGCTTGCTGGTGTGATCCATCACCACGATGATCTTCTTGACGCCCGCGACCAGATCCATCGCGCCGCCCATGCCCTTGATCATCTTGCCGGGGATCATCCAGTTGGCGATGTCGCCGTTTTCGGCCACTTCCATCGCACCGAGCACGGTCAGGTCGATATGCCCACCGCGGATCATGCCGAAGCTGGTGGCGCTGTCGAAATAGGCGCTGTGTTCGAGTTCGCTGATGGTCTGCTTGCCCGCATTGATCAGGTCCGCGTCTTCCTCGCCTTCCAGCGGGAACGGCCCGATGCCGAGCATGCCGTTCTCGCTTTGGAGGGTGACATGCATGCCCTCGGGGATGTGGTTGGCGACCAGCGTCGGGATGCCGATGCCGAGATTGACGTAGTAGCCGTCTTCGAGCTCACGTGCGGCGCGCGCAGCCATTTCGTCGCGCGTCCAGCCTTTGGTGTTGTCTGCCATTGTTCAACCTTTGGGATCGAGGGGAGGAGGGGCGAGGAACCAGGCGTCTCCGATCAGCGCATCGAATGCGGCTGCGGTGGCCGGCTCCTCGGCATCCGTGAAATGTGGATCGAAATCCTGCCATGCGTCGCCCATGACGGCAACTACGCAGAAATCCTGCGCCGCGTCGGCACGACGAGTCGACTTGGATTCGTTGATGAAACGTACGAGATAGAGCGGATCGACGCGCGTCGGGTCCAGCCCGCTGTGTGTAAGCGCCTGGCGCAATTCCACCGCATCTTCCGCCCGACGCCCGCTCAGCCACAGGATCGCGACGTTCTGCGCACGCAAGCCGTCGAGGATGCGGTTGAGCCTGGCGCTGGCGGTGGCGTCCTGCGCCAGCGGCGCAAGTCCGTTCGCCGGATCGAGATCGACGAGCACCGCCGTCTTGCCCGTCCGGCACTCCGTCCGATCGGGCCTGAGGCTGCCCGCATCGCGGAGAATGGCCGAATAGCGCTTCTCTCGCGAGCTTGGCAGGCGCTGGGCAATCCGTGTGACCGTGGCGAACAGCCCATCGTAAACCGGATCGGGCAATGTTTCGGCAGCGGCCGGACCGATCGGGGCGGTCGTCTCCGATGCCAAGCCGGGTGTCGGTCCTGCCGGGGAAATTTTAGCGGACGCCATAGCCGGCTGCGCCTCCGCAGGCGTGGCGGTGGCGGGCAGCTCGACCACACCCTGTCCGGCCGCCGGTTCGATCTTTGGCGTCTCTGCCAGCTGCGCTGGCCCGGGTTCGACCGGCTTAGCTTCGACTGGCTTGGGTGGGACCGGTCTGGGCGTGACGGCGGGAGTTGCATTCGCGATGTCGACCGGCGGCGAAGCAAGGGCGGGGACGGGCGCATCGTCCTTCGCTCGATTGCCCGACAATGCACTCTCGCCCATCAGCGCGGCGGAAGCGATCGGGATCGCGGCGACGCATCCGCCCAATCCGGGGGCGAGCGCAGTCACTGCCAGCAGGGCCAAAGCTCGTTTCATCTCCGCACCTCCCCGTTTCCGCTCACAGCGTACCGTGCATTCCTTCGACGTCGAGTATCTATTCGGCCTCTTCCGATGGCGTCCACCGCGCGTTCGGCGGGAAGACTTCGCCCACGTTGCCCTTGATCGAGGCGCCGTAGACGGGGTTGGGCAGGACGAACCAGCCATTCCCCCACATCTGCGCGAAGGTGCCACGCCCCGCCAGCTCGCGCCGTGCCTGCGGGGATCGGTCGCCGTCGTTGAAGACATCGGCGAAGTCACCGAGATTGTCGCCAGCCAGCGCAAGCACGCAATAGCGCGCGGCGATGGTCTCGCGGCGGGCATCCTTGCGCGATCCCGTCGCGTCGTCACCTTTGAGGAACAGCGTTTCACCGTGGACCGCATCGCCGAGACCGGCGGCGGAGAGCGCGGCGATGGTGCCTTGCGCATTTTCCGCGAGGCGATTGGTGTTGAACACCGGCGTGATCCCAGCCTCGCGCAGTCGCCTGAGCGCGGTTACTGCCCCGGGCACCGGGGCGACATGGGCCGCACCGTCGCGCTCCCACGCGCTCCAGACGTCCGGATCGTATCCGCCGGGATTGCGGGCGTCCCAGTATTCGTACCCGAGGTTCAGGATCAGCGTCTCGTCGGCATCGAACACCACCGCGGGCGGCTTGGCCGATCCGTCGCTATCGCGGCAACTCGCGGTGCCCACGCCACCAACGGCATCGGGCAGTCCCATCGCTGCCGATTCTTCGGGCCTCGCGGAGGCGGCCTCCAGCGCATAGTCGACCAGCATGCGATAGGCCTGGATCGAAGCCGCCGCCGCTTCGCCCGACCCGTAGAGCCAGCGCATCGAATCGGGTGCTGGCTGGTCGAGCGGGTCGGCAGAGGTTGCCGCCTGCACCGGCTGTTCGATCTGAGCACCCGGCGTGGCGCACCCTGCGAGGGCGAGCGCCGCAGTGCCAACCGCGAGAGGGCCCGCGATCCGCATGTCTACGCAGCCTCGCGCACGGTGCGGAACTCGATCTTCTTGTCGTAGGGAGCACCCACGATCATCCTCTGCACGAACACGCCGGGCAGGTGGATGCAATCGGGGTCGAGCGAACCTGCGGGCACGATCTCTTCCACCTCGACCACGCACACCTTGCCGCATGTGGCGGCGGGCACGTTGAAATTGCGCGCGGTCTTGCGGAACACGACATTGCCCGTCTCGTCCGCCTTCCACGCCTTCACGATCGAAAGGTCGGCGAAGATGCCTTCTTCGAGGATATAATCCTGCGGGCCTTCACCCGTGTCGAACCGCTTCACTTCCTTGCCCTCGGCCACCTGAGTGCCGACGCCGGTCTTGGTATAGAAGCCGGGGATGCCCGCGCCGCCGGCGCGCATGCGTTCGGCGAGTGTGCCCTGGGGGCAGAATTCGACTTCGAGTTCGCCGGCTAGGAATTGCCGTTCGAATTCCTTGTTCTCGCCGACATAGGACGAAATCATCTTCTTCACCTGCTTGGTGCGCAGCAGCTTGCCGATCCCTTCGTTGTCGATCCCGGCATTGTTGCTGGCAAAGGTGAGCCCGGTGACGCCGCTGTCGCGAATCGCATCGAGCAGTCTTTCGGGGATTCCGCAAAGGCCGAACCCCCCGCTGGCGATCAGCATGTCGTTCCTGAGCACGCCCTCGAGCGCGGCTGCGGCATCGGGAAAGAGTTTTTGCATGGGCCTCCGGCGGGTCGAAAAGGGAATATCGGCGTCGGTTTAGGGATTTACCGGAGGCTTGTCATCCGCCTGCGACGGCCAATTCATTGTGCGTTGCAGCACGGAGAGGACCCAAATGATAGCGATATCATCGGCGAAAATTCTGAGAAACCTAGGAGTTGCAAAAATCGCAACCGAAAATGTTCTTTTCGCACTTGCGAACGAATCGATGTTGCGCCACAACAATGAGGCCTTTTAGGCATCCTCTCCCAAACTTCACACCCGGCTGGTTCGCCAGCCGGGTTTTTTCTTGCCTGCAAGAATCGTGATGCCGGCCTTCTTCCGGACCCTTGGCTGCGCTCGACCATTCCATAATCCGAGACGCGACCTATTTAGGCCGCCAGCTCTTTTACGAGAATGTCCCGGAGAGAAATTAGCACATGGCCGACAGCGAAGCCGCGACCGAGGAAAAGACCGTCCGCCTGCAGGTGGCCGCCGCCCGTCAGGAAGAAAGCGGACGCGGGCTCGCCCGTTTGCCGCGCAGCGCGATGCAGGCGCTCGGCGTGACCGAGGGCGATGTCGTCCAGCTTTCCGGCAAACGGGCGACCGCCGCCATCGCGATGGCGGCCTACGATGAGGATCAGGCTCTGTCAGTGGTCCGGCTGGATGGCCTCCAGCGCGCCAATGCCGAAGTCGGATCGGGCGAACATGTGACGATCGAGGTTGCGCAGTCGCGTCCCGCCACGCGCGTCGTCTTCGCCCCCGCAAGCCGTGAAATGCGCCTCCAGGGCCCGACACAGGCGCTCAAGCGCAATTTCTTCCGCAAGCCGATCACCGCGGGCGATCTGGTTGCCACCACCGGCCAGCAGCCGGTCCAGAACATGCCGCCCGAAGTGCAGCGCATGTTCAACGCGCCTGCCTATGCGCTCACCCAGATCCGCCTGCGCGTCATCAGCACCAGCCCCAAGGGCATCGTTCATATCGACGAGAACACCGAGATCGAGCTCCGCCCCGATTTCGAGGAGCCCATGGCTGGGCGCTCGGTCGTCAACTACGACGATGTCGGCGGAATTTCAGAGACCATCCAGCAGCTGCGCGAGATGGTCGAGTTGCCGCTCCGCTATCCCGAGCTGTTCACCCGCCTCGGCGTCGATCCGCCCAAGGGCGTGCTGCTGCACGGCCCGCCGGGAACCGGCAAGACGCGGCTGGCGCAGGCCGTCGCCAATGAGAGCGACGCCGAATTCTTCGCCATCAACGGGCCCGAGATCATGGGTTCGGGCTACGGCGAATCGGAAAAGCGCCTGCGCGAAGTGTTCGAAAGCGCCAACCAAGCCGCGCCCGCGATCATCTTCATCGACGAGATCGATTCAATCGCACCCAAGCGCGACAGCGTGCCGGGCGAGGCCGAGAAGCGCCTTGTCGCGCAGTTGCTCACCCTGATGGACGGGCTCGAATCGCGGACCAACATCGTGGTCATCGCCGCCACCAATCGCCCCGACGCGATCGACGAGGCGCTGCGGCGCCCCGGTCGGTTCGACCGCGAGATCGTGATCGGCGTGCCCGACGAAAACGGCCGACGCGAAATCCTTGCGATCCATACCCGCGGCATGCCGCTGGGCGAGGGAGTCGACCTGAAGGAGCTGGCCAAGGTCACGCACGGCTTCGTCGGCGCGGATATCGCCGCGCTTGCACGCGAGGCGGCGATCGACGCCGTGCGCCGGATCATGCCGCAAATCGATCTCGACGCGCAGACCATCCCGCCCGAAGTGCTCGAAAACCTGCATGTCGGGCGCGACGATTTCCTGTCCGCACTCAAACGCGTGCAGCCTTCGGCGATGCGCGAAGTGATGGTGCAGGTGCCCGATGTCGGGTGGAGCGATCTGGGCGGCATCGACGATGCGATCGACAAGCTGAAGGAAGGGATCGAGCTACCGATCAAGAATCGCGACGCCTTCCACCGGCTTGGGATCCGCGCGGCCAAGGGCTTCTTGCTCTATGGCCCTCCGGGTACCGGCAAGACGCTGTTGGCCAAGGCCGTCGCCAAGGAAGCGGATGCCAACTTCATCTCGATGAAGTCGTCCGACCTGCTTTCCAAGTGGTACGGCGAAAGCGAGCAGCAGATCGCCAAGATGTTCCGCCGCGCGCGGGCCGTGAGCCCGTGCGTGCTCTTCATCGACGAAATCGATTCGCTGGTGCCCGCGCGCGGCAATGCGCTTGGCGAACCGCAGGTGAGCGGGCGGGTGGTCAATACGATCCTCGCCGAAATGGACGGGCTGGAGGAATTGCAGTCGGTGGTGGTGATCGGCGCGACCAATCGCCCCACGCTGGTCGATCCGGCGCTGCTGCGGCCGGGCCGGTTCGACGAACTGGTCTATGTCGGCACGCCCGACGCCAAGGGGCGCGAGCAGATCCTCGGCATTCATGTGGCGAACATGCCGCTGGCGGACGATGTCAGCCTGGCGGGCATTGCCGAAAAGACCGAGCGCTTTACCGGGGCCGATCTGGAGGACGTCGTCCGCCGGGCAGGGCTGGTCGCGCTGCGCCGTGCCGGTGCCGACGTGAAGGAGGTTACCATGGCCGACTTTACCGAAGCCCTGAAGGACAGCCGCGCATCGGTGACGTCGAAGATGGAAGCCGAGTACAAGAAGATGCGCGGCGAGCTGAAGAAGCGCGCGGCAGAACCAATGCCGATCGGCTTCATCAGCGAAGGCATGGTCGAATCGACCCGCGAATCGAAGCACGGCGACTAGCGGGCATAGGGCCCGGACGAACGGTCGGGCCTAAGCCTCGGTGCCGCGTTCGTTGGCGGCTTCGACCTCCAGCCGGTGGCGAATGAGCGCCTCCGGCTGGTTCTCGCGCAGCCATTGCAGCATGTATTCGCGCACCGCGCAGCGCAGGTCCCAGGCTTCGCCGATATCGCCTGCGGTCATCGACAGGCGCAGCGCGATGCTTTCCGGATAGGCATCGACCACCAATGCTTTGGCCTCGCGCTCGTCCCAGAGGTCGTGTTGCTGGACGTAAGCGAGGAATGCCTGCCGGATCGCCTCGACATCGGCGATCGGGTCGAGATTGAGCATCACAACGCCGGTCAGCCGGTCGCCGGCACGCGACCAGTTTTCGAAGCTTTCCTCGAAGAACTTGCCGGTCGGCACCACCAGCACGCGCTCGTCCCACACACGGATCATGACGAAGGTCATGCGGATCTGTTCGATCCGCCCCACAGTGCCGTCGACCTTGACCATGTCGCCGATACGGATCGGCTCGGTCAGCGCCATCTGAATCCCAGCGATCAACGATTTGAGCGCGGGCTGGGCGGCAGCGCCGATGGCCAGCGCGGCGAGCCCTGCCGACGCCATCAGCGTCACCCCAACCTGCCGCACGCCGGGGATCCCCAGCAGCACGAGCGCAATCGTGATGACGACGATCAGGCTCGATGTGGTGCGCCGGAAAATCTCGATCCGCGTCTTGCGGCTGCGCATCTGCATCGGCTCGAGCAGCAGCTCCATGCGCCTCTCGTGCGCGGAGGATGCACCGCGTACGAAGCCGAGCGCGAGCCAGCCGAGGATCAGCGGGGCGAGGAAATCCGAAATCGCCTCCCACCCCGGCTGGATCAGCGGCCACCGCTCGGCCACCGCCGAAATGGCAATCGCCACCGCCAGCCAGCGCGACGGGCCGCGCACCGCATCGAACACCGGTTCGCCGTAGCCCAGATGTCCGTGCGCGTTCGCGCGCCTGAGAAGGCCGAAGGCGAGTGCGTGCAGCAACACTGCCACCGCCACCGCAATACCCAGGATCGCGGCAGTGATCAGCAGATCGTCGAGCGGCACGTCCAGTCCGAGGGTGGAGGGCCAATCGCGCGGCTTCGGTAAATCGTTGAGAGACAGGAGGGTCATCGTATCGAGCAGGTACGGCGCGCGGAGCGCAGGTTCAACCTGCGGCTCCCTTGGGCCGAGCGGGGAAAGCGATGCTCACCGTCACGCCGCGCGGGCCGAAGGTGCGCTCGATCTCGCCTCCCAGCTGCCTTCCGGCACCGATCATCAGCGTGCTGCCGAAACCGCCCTGCGAACACGAGCGGGGCGTATCGTCTTCTGCCTCGGGCGAGGCGGTCGTGTCGGCTTCCTCCTCCCATTCGAGCCGCAACAGGTCGCCGTCGCTCCGCCAGCGCACCGTCAGCAGACCGGCATCCCGCCAGCAGCCGTACTTCACCGCATTGGTGGTCAGCTCGTGCAGCACCAGACCCAGCGGCGTGACCTGCATCCGGTCGATAATCTGGTCCTCGCCGTCGATCACGAGGCGCTTGTCGTCGGACACATGCGGTTCGACCGTGCCTTCCACCAGCGCGCGGACCGATGCGCCGCCCTTGCGCGAGAGACGGTCCGCTGCGGTGCCCGTGCCTTGCGTGACTTCGTGCGCGGTCAGCAGCGCGTGGATGCGCGAGACGATGCGCTCCTTGTACTCGGCGACCTCGCTTGCCTCGCGCGCGCTCATCTGGACGATGGCAAGCACCATCGCGAACAGGTTCTTGACCCGGTGGTTGAGCTCCTGCGCGAGCAGGTTCGCACGGTCGCGCGCGATCTCCAGTTCGCGTGCCTGCGCCGCCTCGGTCTCCGCCTGGGCGGCGCGCGCGACCAGGATCGCACCCAGCACGATCGCGCCGATCAGCAGCAAAAGCAGCAGGCCGAGCACCGGCAGAATGCGGCCTTCTGCGGCCCGCGCACGCACGCTCTGTTCGGCCTGCAAGCGGTTCTCGATGTCGCTCAGCCGATTGATCGCCGCCGTCAGCCGCTGCATCGCATTATAGCCCGCACCTTCGAGGATGCGCCGCCGGGCGTCGAGTATCTTGCCCTGGTCGACCATCCCGATCGTCTCGTCGAGCTCGCTGAACTTGTCGTCGAGTGCAGCCACCACCGAATCGTAATGCTGACGCTGCGCCTTGCTCGCATCCTCGCCCAGCGCGCGGTCGAGTTCGCCCAGCGCGTCGGAAACCTGCGTGCGGGATCGTTGGTAAGGTTCGATGTAGCGCGGGTCGAGCGTGATGAAATAGCCGCGCTGGGCGCTTTCTGCAGACAGCGCCGAACGCTCGATCTGGTCGAGCAGCAGCAGCACGTCGTCGGCCCGCTGGACTTGCGCACGTTCGGCGCGTTCTGCGGCGCCGGTCGACAGCAGCAGCGCGATCGAGCCGAGGATCGCGCCCGCCATCGCGCCGAGCACCAGCCAGTTGAACCACCGGCGGGTGAACACGCGAAAAGGGGCGGGGCGCGGGACGGGGTCTGGCGGAGCCGTCAATGCGCGTCGTCCCAGCTTCGCCCCGTACCGATGTCGATGCCCAGCGGCACCGATAGCGAGACAGCGGGTTTCGCAGCTTCTGCCATGGTCCGTTCGATCACCGGCTTGGCACGTTCCACCAGGTCTTCGGGCAGTTCGAACACCAGTTCGTCGTGCACCTGCAGCAGCATGCGCACGCCATCGGGCTGGCCGGGCCTGAGGTCGGCCTGTTCCAGCGCCGGGCCCATCCGCGCCATCGCGCGCTTGATGATGTCGGCGCTGGTGCCTTGGATCGGGGCGTTGATCGCCGCCCGCTCGCTCCCCTGCCGTTCGGCCTGGTTCTTGGAATTGATCCGCGGGAACCAGGTCTTGCGGCCAAACAGGGTTTCGGAATAGCCGCGCTCTCGCACGCTTTCGAGGGTGCTGACGATGTAGCGCTGGATGCCGGGGAAGCGCGCGAAATAGGTGTCGATCAGCGCCTGCGCCTCGTCTGCCTCGATCCCCAGACGCCCCGCGAGCCCCCAGCGCGATATGCCGTAGAGGATCGCGAAGTTGATCGTCTTGGCGCGGCCGCGCGTGTCGCGATCGACCTCGCCGAACATCTCCTTGGCGGTGCGCGCGTGAATATCCTCGCCCGCCGCGAAGGCGTCGCGCAAGGGATCGACATCGGCCATGTGCGCGGCGAGCCGCAGTTCGATCTGCGAATAGTCGGCGGCAAGCAGCACGTTGCCCGGCTCGGCGACGAAGGCCTGCCGGATCTCGCGGCCGATCTCCGTGCGGATCGGAATGTTCTGCAGGTTGGGATCGGTGCTCGAAAGCCGCCCGGTCTGCGCGCCGACCAGGCTGTAACTGGTATGTACGCGGCCGGTGCGCGGGTTGATCGCCTGTTGCAGCGCATCGGTATAGGTCGACTTGAGCTTCGCGAGCTGGCGCCATTCGAGCACCTTGGTGGCGATCGGCGCACCGGTGGCGTCGAGCTTCTCCAGCACCGACTGGTCGGTCGAGTATTGGCCGCTCTTGCCCTTCTTGCCCCCTTTGTAGCCCATCTTCTCGAACAGGATTTCGCCCAATTGCTTGGGGCTGCCGACTGCGAATTCCTGCCCGGCAATCTCGTGGATTTCACTTTCGAGCCGGGCGATTTCGGCGGCAAACCGCTCCGACAGGCCAGCAAGCCTGGCGCGATCGACGTGGATGCCGTGCCGCTCCATATCGGCGACCACGGGAATCAGCGGGCGGTCGACCCGCTCGTAAACCTTGGTGCCGCCTTCGATGGAGAGACGCGGTTTCAGGTGCTTGTGAAGTCGCCAGGTGATGTCGGCATCCTCGGCGGCATACTCCGTTGCGCGGTCGAGCGGGACTTCGCCGAAGGAGATCGCCTTCTTGCCGGTGCCGCACAGTTCCTTGAAGGTCAGGCAGGTGTGGCCGAGGTGGCGCTGCGCCAGCTCATCCATCCCGTGTCCGCCGCCGATACCGTCCTGCGAGCGTCCGGCGTCGAGCCCGAAGCTGATAATCATCGTATCATCGATCGGCGCGACGTGAATGTCGTGCCGGGCGAGCACGTTGAGGTCGTATTTGATGTTCTGGCCGACCTTGAGAACTGCGTTGCTTTCAAGCAGCGGCTTGAGCTTTGCCAGCGCCACGTCGAGCGGGATCTGCGTGGGCTTCTCGGCGAACATATCGTCGCTGCCATGGCCGAGCGGAATGTAGCAGGCCTCGTTCGGCCCGGTCGCCAGGCTGACCCCGACGAGGTCGCAAATCATGCAGTCGAGATCGCTGGTCTCTGTATCGACCGCCACCAGCCGCGCGGCGAACGCCTGATCGATCCATGCGTCGAGGCGGTCGACCGTCTGGACGCACTCGTAGGCCTTGCGATCCACGTCAGGCATTTCCGGCGGCGGCTGGCGATTACCCTCGGGTGCGTGCGCCTCGCCCTTGTTTTGCGGTTTGGCGGGATGCAGCTGCGTGGTTGGGCCGGGAGCGCTGCCGCCGCTGTCGATACGGCGCAGCAGGCTGGTGAAACCATGATCGGTGAGGAAGGCGACGAGCGGCTCGGGCGGAATCTTGCCGAGCTCCATGTCATCGATTGCGATGGGGAGGTCGCAATCTTCCTTCAGGGTCACCAGGATGCGGCTGAGTTCGGCATCCGCGCGATGCTCGAGGAGGCGCTCTTTGAGCTTGCTCTTCTTCATCTCCGGCGCCGCGTCTAGCGCGGCGGTGAGCGATCCGTGATCCTGGATCAACTTGGTCGCGGTCTTGGGGCCGACCCCGAAAATGCCGGGAATATTGTCGACCGAATCGCCCATCAGCGCGAGCACGTCACCCACCAGTTCGGGGCCGACGCCGAATTTCTCCTCGACCTCCGCCGGGCCGATCCGCGCGCTCTTCATTGTGTCGAGCATGTCGATCGTGCCGCCCTGCTCGCTGGTGCCGATCAACTGCATCAGGTCCTTGTCGGACGAGACTATGGTTACGTCCCAGCCCTTCGACGCCGCGGCACGCGCGTAGGAGGCGATCATGTCATCCGCCTCGACATCGGGTTCTTCGATCAGCGGCAGGCTGAACGCACGCGTCGCGTCGCGGATCAGCGGGAATTGCGGGACCAGATCCTCTGGCGGGTCGGGCCGGTTAGCCTTGTACTGATCGTAAATCTCGTTGCGGAAACTCTGGCTCGACTTGTCGAGCACAACCGCGAGATGCGTCGGGCCGTCCGCCTTGTCCAAATCCTCGGCCAGCTTCCACAGCATCGTGGTGTAGCCGTAAACCGCGCCCACGGGCGTTCCTTCCGGATTGGTGAGCGGCGGGAGGCGGTGATAGGCGCGGAAGATGTAGGCGGACCCATCGACCAGATAGAGGTGCTTCTTATCGGACATGGCTCCTGCTAGCAGCGGGCAATTGCCGCGTCAGCCTGCTTCGTCGGAAGATCGGGGCGCAAAAAAGGCAAAAAAGTGTCGTGCGACACAATTGGGCCTTGCGTTGCCACATTCCTGCCACTATCTACGAATCAGAAGCCGCCGTGGGACGGGGGTTTCGTCCCCGCCGCGCCCCAATCGCGGCTGGGCCACATCTGAAAGGGAATATTATTATGCGCAAGATCGTTCTGGCTTCGGCCATCGCCGTTTCGGCTCTCGGCCTCGCCGCTTGCTCGGAAAAGACTGAAGACGCCGCAGCTGAAACCGCTGACAGCGCCGCAGCCGACACCGAAGCCAATGTCGACGCGATGGGCGACAGCATGGAAAACGCTGCTGACGCGACCGGCGAAGCCGTCGAAGACACCGCTGCTGACGCTGAAGACGCGACCAACGCTGCTGAAGCTGAAATGCAGGACGAAACCAAGGCCGAAGCCGCAGCCGACTAAGGCGCGCTTCCCTCGGGAAAAAAGAAGGGCGGTGCCTCGCGGCGCCGCCCTTTTTTGCATCCAGTAAAATCGTTGGGGGGTTACTGACCGCCGACGTTATAGTCGGCTGATGCCCAGACACGTCCGTCGACCACGGGGCGCCGACCAAATCCACTGTAAAGCGCGCTGGTGATCGACGCGATCCGCTCGTCACGCAGGCGGCGGGCTTCCAGCTTTTCAGCCCGGCTGCCGTTTTCGACTTCCATCGAAACGCTCTGCCCGGTCACGTAAATCGCTGCGGCGACCATGTGCCCGTCGGGGGTCTGGAAAATGCCGATATCGCTAGCGGTGCGGCTGAGCGTGCCGGTCTTGTGCGCGAGGTTGGCGCTCATCGGGAGAGCCGACGACATCCGCCGTTTGCCGGTCACGGTGCCACCCATGGCCTCGAGCAGGACTCGCCGCGAATAGGGTGTCAGCCACTGGCCCTGATAAATCCCGGCGAGCAGTTTGCCCATCGCGCGCGGTGTTGCGCTGTCTTCGTAGGCGATCTGCGATGCCGGATCGATCCGCCCGTCGTTGCGCACCAGCGAGGCGATATTGCGGGTCAGTTCGAAGTCGTAGATGCCAGCCGTCTGGCGCATCCATTTGTTGACCGCCTGCGGCCCGCCGACGGCGTTGAGCAGCGCATCGGTGCAATCGTTGCAGCTGCGCGTGATCATCAGGTTCAGATGCTCGCCGGCGGAAATGTAAGTGCCACGGCCGGGCAGTTCGAACTCGCTCGATAAGGTCCAGCGGCCCTGGTCGACACCGGCGAGGAAGGTCGCCGCGATCGCTACCTTGCTCGTGCTCGCCATCGGGAAGCGCTGATCTTCGAGGACGCCGACTTCCTCCCCGGTGTTCAGATCGATCGCATAGACGCCGATGCGCCCGGCCGAACCATCGGCAAGCGACGCAAGCTGACGTTCGAACGGCGTGTCGTAAACCGCCTCGAAAGTCTGCGGGGCCCGCACCTCGGTGCCGAGCATGCTGTCGAACTGGGCTTCGAGCGGGATGCCATCCATGTCCTGCGCAAACACAGGAGAGAACGGCAGCGCGGTGGCTGCCAGTGCAATTGCGAATCGTGACCCAAGTTTCTTAAGCATGACCCCGTCCATAGCCCGTCTCTCGTGTTCGCAGCATTAATGCCTGCGCTTAACAAAGGCTCAAGACCAAATCGGGGTGTGCGTGAGATTGGCACGACCGACCTTGCAAAACCTGCGGCGGGTTGAGGGACCCGCCGCGAGTCCGATCAGCTTTGTGCGATGACTTTGGCAATCTTTTCGAGAGGTTCGCCCGTCATCGCCTTGTCGATTTCACCGACCAGCGCGCTTTCCAGCGTGCCGTGATAATGCCGCCGCATCTCGCCCAGAGTCTTGGGATCGGCCACGACCATGACGCTATCGAGCTCGCCAGAGACAGTCTTGGCGTTGAGCCATTCGGTGGCCGCCGCAGCATGCGCGAGTTCGTTCAGATCGGTTGCTCCGGTGCGCTGACCGGCATCGTCCTGGTGGCGCACGCCCGCGCTGAAGTTGCTCGGGTCCAGCGAAGGTTCCTCGACCATCTTCAGGCTCGGCTCGAACGGCTGGCCGGTGTTCTGCAGCAGCATGAAGCGGCTGCCATCGACGACGGCGACGTGGGCACTGTGCGGTAGTTTCATAGGCTTTCTCTCCTTTGCCACACCAACCAGCGAGACCGCGAATTGTTGCACGCACGGCACCAAAAAGCGGGCTTTCGCTCTCGGCAAAAAGCGCTAGGCTCAGCCTCAACCTAGGGGAGACTACTCAATGACCATCCGCACTCTGACCGCTGCCAGCCTGCTCAGTCTGGCTACGGCGATCGCCACCCCGGCTCTCGCGCAGCAGGCCCCGATCGTTCAGCCGGGCGCCCCGGGCGCCGAGAGCCGCACGCTCAAGGCGGAGGACGCGACCAAGCTGGCTGACACGGCATTCTCGCCTGCCGACGTGATGTTCATGCAGATGATGATCCCGCACCATGCCCAGGCACTGGAGCTTACCGAGCTGGTCGAAGGGCGCACCAGCAACCCCGACATGCTCAAGATCGCCGGGCGCATCGCGGCCTCGCAGGAAGACGAGATGAAGTTCATGCGCGAATGGCTTTCTTCGCGCGGGCAATCCGAAGACATGCCGCATATGCCCGGGATGAGCCATGCCGAGCATATGGCTGCGATGGGGATGGCCACGCCTGCGCAGATGAAACGGCTCGCCACGCTCAAGGGCAACGAGTTCGATGCCCTCTTCCTCGAGCTGATGACCCGCCACCACAAGGGCGCGGTCGATATGGTCGATGAACTGCTCCAGCAGCCGGGCACCGCCTATGACCCGGTGATGTTCGAATTCGTCAACGACGTGAAAAACGAACAGCAGGGCGAGATCGACCGCATGAACGCGGTCGCTGCCCGGATCTCCGACGATCCGCGCGCCGGCCTTTCGGCGGGCTTCCGCGACGCAGGCGAGGCTATTTCCAACATGCGCCTCGTCACGGCGATGCCCAAGCCGACCGGCTTCTTCGATCCCGCAAACCCGGCGCAGCTGCAGCCGCGCATCGTCGACGAAAAGGAAGAGGGCGAGGAGGCCGAACTGGTCGCCGCAACCAAGCCCGATCCGCGCGATGAGGATGACGAGGAAAGCAAGGATCGGTTCGGCCAGCGCGGCTCGCTGCTGAGCTTCGCGAATACCGACATGGCGTTCTCCGGCGATATGCTGGTGACGGGCAACTACCATGGCTTCAACGCCTATCGGCTGGGCGCGGATGGCGTGCCGAGCCTGGTGAGCTCGGTCGTCTGCCCGGGCGGGCAGGGCGACGTCTCGATCGTCGGCGATCTGCTGTTGATGAGCGTGCAGGACAGCCGGGCGCGCAAGGATTGCGGGCTGCAGGGCGTGCAGGGCCGGGTGAGCGAGGATCGCTTCCGCGGCCTTCGCATTTTCGACATTTCGGACATCACCAGGCCGCGCCAGGTGGGACAGGTCCAGACCTGCCGCGGCAGCCACACCCACTCGGTCGTCTCGGCCGACGATTCCCGTATCGTCGTCTACAACTCGGGCACCAGCTACGTGCGCGACGACGCCGAGCTGGCGGGCTGCTTCGACACGGCGGGCGACGAGACCGCGCTGTTCAGCATCGACGTGATCGAGATCCCCGTGGCCGATCCGGCAAAGGCACGGATCGTCGATTCGCCGCGTATCTTCGCCAAGGACGGCCAGATCGCCGGGCTGTGGCGCGGCGGCGACCATGGCGACGGCACCCAGGAGACCAACGTCACCAACCAGTGCCACGACATCACCGTGTTCCCGTCGAAGAACATCGCGGCGGGGGCGTGTTCGGGCAACGGGATCATCCTCGACATTTCCGACCCGTTCAAACCGGTCCGGATCGATGACGTGACCGACAAGGGCTTCGCTTACTGGCACTCGGCAACGTTCAACAACGACGGCACCCAGGTCGTGTTTACCGACGAATGGGGCGGCGGTGGGCGTCCGCGCTGCCAGGCTGGCGATCCGCGCAACTGGGGCGCCGACGCCTTCTATTCGCTGAAGGACGGCAAACTGAACTTCGAAAGCCTCTACAAGTTGCCCGCGCCGCAGAGCGACAAGGAAAACTGCGTCGCGCATAACGGCTCGATCATCCCCGTGCCGGGGCGCGATATCTTCGTGCAGGCGTGGTACCAGGGGGGGATCAGCGTGATCGACTTCACCGACCCGGCAAACCCGTTCGAAATCGCCTATTTCGATCGCGGGCCGGTCGACGAGGACCAGCTGGTCACCGGCGGCTACTGGTCGGCCTACTGGTACGACGGCCGGATCTACGCGACTGAAATCACCCGCGGGCTCGACGTCTTCGCGCTCGAGCCGAGCGAGTTCCTCACCGCAGAGGAGATCGCCGCGGCCGAGGCAGCGCAGTATCCCGGCGACGTGCTGAACCCGCAGACGCAGACGCAGGTTACCTGGCCGGCCGACCTGGTCGCGGCTGCCGAAGCCAGCCGCAAGGGAGGCTAATCGAACCGGAACCCGACCCGCACGGACGTCTTCTGCTGCGCCAGAGGCCCGTGCGGGCGGTTCCGCGCCTGGACAAGGCTGGCGTGCATCCGGTCGAGCCCGAAGGCTTCGACCCGGGCGCGCAGCGCGGGCGAGGCGGAGGCGCGCTTCGCTTGCGCATCGGGCAGGTAAGTGCGCGACGGATCTTTCGAATAGCGCAGGCCTGCCTCGACCAGCCGTTTGCGAGCGGCATCATCGGTCGCAATCCCGAAATGCGGCAGGATCTTCGCAAGAAGGGCATCAGGCAGATCGGCATGGTCGACCGGATCGGCAAACCCGCGAACCACCGCCTCGAGCCCGGCTTTTGCGATTTGGGCTATTGCCCAGGCCGCATGATCGGCCCCGCCAATCCGTTCCCCTCCGGTGAAGCCGTAGAGGGATAGCGGCAATTGTCCCGGCGTGACATGCATGCCGGGGCGGTGCTCTTGCGAAACCAGTACCTCGACCGGATCGCGATGGAGGAATATCGCAGGAGTCTTGGGAAAGACCGAAGTGAGTGTCGGCCAGCACGGCGTATGCCATGCATCGAGTTTGAAGACCGCCCGACGTGTATCGGGATGGCGCATGCGCGTCAGCGCCGCCGCCGCCCCGCGCAAATGATCCGCTGTCAGCCGGCCAGACCGGTGAAGCCGAAGGACGGCATCGAACACGGGTGCCTCGGCGACGACGGTCACCTCACCCAGTTCGGCAAGCATCTGCGCGACGAGCGTCGATCCGCAGCGCGACATGTGAAGCACAAGCCCGTCGGGGGAGGGGGCGGAGCGAAACTCGAGAAGTGCGTCGACGGGCGTTTGCATCCGGAGCAGCGATTGGGCCGGGAGGGCGGCAGCCCGTGCCCAGGATTGTTCGAAGAAAGGCTCGGTCAGCCGAGCGAAGCCGAAGTGGTGCCACTCCACCTTCAGACCGCCCTCGTCTTCGAACATCTGCACGGGTAGCCACTGCGCCGGGGGTGCGTTTTCGCGCAGAACGCGCGGCGGGCCGTCCCACCTCGGTGACTCCTCCCGGCAGAATGCGACTGCGCCTCGAGGGTCGATGGCCGAGTCGCGGATCACCTGCAGAGCCTGTTCCCCCGACGATGCAGCGACGAGCCGCCGCTGAAGCGCCGGATCGCGCGACACAGCCTCCCACAGCTCGATCTCGTTCGGTTCGGCGCGCGCGTCCATCACCCCTGCATATCGCTGGCGACCGGCAGGTTCCATTCCTAGTCGCGAGAGAGATCTTCGTCGGAATATTGGTAATCGATCAGTTCGCCGGGCAGACACTGCAGCGCGGCGCACATCGCACTCAGGGTTGCGAACCGCACGCCTCGGACTTTCCCGGACCGGAACAGCGACAACTGGGTCTCGCTGATGCCGATCCGTGTCGCCAGCTCCTTGCCC
>Ga0208018_100014_pt1 | contig 147422 bp, 151 predicted proteins | sample 31_taG_FD_184105 | JGI IMG/M metagenome (GOLD analysis project Ga0208018, IMG submission 184105) | Marine viral communities from the Gulf of Mexico - 31_GoM_OMZ_CsCl metaG (SPAdes) (version 2) | ecosystem: Environmental > Aquatic > Marine > Oceanic | place: Gulf of Mexico | collected 2015-07-12 | reverse complement strand
AACTTATTACCACAAACGTTACCGTTTTTAGCGGCTGCAAATATACAACCCTTTTTTTCTTTCTAACAAACCTTTTTTAACCTTTTTTTTATCTTTTTTTTTATGTGTTCATTTCTAAGGTTTTGCGACATGGTTTTTTGCATTAACGATTGAACTTTTGTTTGAACTCTTTTATAATTGTTGCAAAACAATTATAAAAAGTGAGTAGTGAAAGCGTGGTGGGTTACTTTTTGTAAACCAAATGCCTTAATTAAAACATATAATATAATTTATACCTATATATATATTGTATGTAAGTATTTATCCTATTATCTTTGCAGACTTAATTAGTATTTGATTTATGATTAATATAACTCTACCTGACGGAAGCGTAAAACAGTTTGAGAATAATGTAACTCCAATGGATGTTGCAAAAAGTATTAGTGAGGGATTGGCTCGAAATGTTATTTCGGCTAGTTATAATGGTACTACTATTGAAACTAATACTCCTTTGAATGTAAATGGTTCTCTAATTCTATATACTTGGAATGACAAAGAAGGCAAGAAAGCTTTTTGGCATTCTACTGCTCACGTATTAGCACAGGCTTTAGAAGAGTTATATCCTGGTGCTAAACTGTCAATTGGTCCTGCAATTGAAAATGGATTTTATTATGATGTAGATTTTGGAAGTCAATCTATTTCTGAAAAGGATTTTAAATCTATTGAAGATAAAATGCTTGAGATTTCTAGAGAAAAGCATGACTTTAATATGCGTTCGGTAACTAAAGCTGAAGCGTTATCGTTATATAAATCTCAAAATAATGAATATAAGGTTGAGTTAATTGAAAACCTTGAAGATGGTACTATTACATTTTGTGATCATTCTACCTTTACTGATTTGTGTCGTGGTGGCCATATTCCAAATACTGGAATTATAAAAGCTATAAAATTGTTATCTGTTGCTGGTGCTTATTGGAGAGGTGATGAAAACAACAAACAGTTAACTCGGGTTTATGGAATTTCATTTCCTAAACAAAAGGATTTAATTGAATATCTTGAATTGCTTGAGGAAGCTAAACGACGAGACCATAGAAAACTTGGTAAAGAGTTAGAGTTATTTACGTTTTCAACTAAAGTAGGTCAAGGTTTGCCTTTATGGTTACCAAAAGGTGCTGCATTGCGTGAACGTTTAGAGAATTTCCTAAAAAAAGCGCAAAAGAAAGCTGGTTATGAAATGGTTGTAACTCCTCATATTGGACAAAAAGAATTATATGTAACTTCTGGTCACTATGCAAAATATGGTGCTGATAGTTTTCAACCAATACATACGCCTGCTGAAGGCGAAGAGTTTTTATTAAAACCTATGAACTGCCCTCATCATTGCGAGATTTATAACAATCGTCCTTTTTCATATAAAGAGTTACCAAAGCGCTATGCTGAATTTGGTACAGTATATAGATATGAACAAAGTGGAGAATTACATGGATTAACTCGTGTAAGAGGATTTACTCAAGATGATGCACATATTTTTTGTACACCAGATCAATTAGATAAAGAATTTAAAGATGTAATTGACTTAGTGTTATATGTCTTTGGTTCTTTAGGGTTTGAAAACTTTAAAGCGCAAGTTTCTTTAAGAGACCCTGAAACTCCTGAAAAATATATTGGTAGTGATGAAAACTGGAAAAAAGCTGAAGCAGCAATTCTTAATGCGGCTATAGATAAAGGTTTGGATTATGTTGTGGAAACTGGTGAAGCAGCATTTTATGGCCCTAAATTAGATTTTATGGTTAAGGATGCTTTAGGTAGAAACTGGCAATTAGGAACTATTCAGGTAGATTATAATTTACCTGAGCGTTTTGATTTAACTTATAAAGGCAGTGATAATGAATTACATAGACCTGTTATGATTCACAGAGCTCCTTTTGGAAGTATGGAGCGATTTGTAGCTATATTACTAGAACATACAGGTGGAAACTTCCCTCTTTGGTTGATGCCAACACAGGCTATTATATTATCAATTAGTGAGAAATATGAAAAATACGCTGAAAAAGTTTTAAATTTGCTAGAAAATAACGAAATTCGCGCCCTCGCAGATAATAGAAACGAGACCATAGGTAAGAAAATTAGGGAAGCAGAAATGCAAAAAGTGCCTTATATGATTATCATTGGTGAGAATGAGGAAGGCGAAAACAAGATTTCAGTACGTCAACACGGAGGAGAAGATTTAGGCATGATTAGTGTAGATGAGTTCTCAAAAATTGTTGAAGAAGAAATAAATAAGACATTAAAAACATTTAAATAAAAATAAGTTTAACTAAAATTATAAAGCCATAGCAATACGTAGAAACAGAGGTAGCTTCCAAAGAACAACTAAAGAAGAGCAGCACAAAATTAATTCGAGCATTAGAGTTGACAAGGTAAGACTTGTTGGTGATAATGTAGAACCAGGTATTTATTCAACTAAGGATGCAAGAGCGCTAGCTGAAGAGCAAGGCGTTGATTTAGTTGAAATATCACCTAAAGCTGATCCACCAGTTTGTAAAGTTATGGATTATAAGAAGTTTCTTTACGAGCAAAAGAAACGTGACAAAGCTTTAAAAGCAAAGGCAACAAAAGTTGTTGTGAAAGAAATTCGTTTTGGTCCGCAAACTGATGATCATGATTACGAATTTAAAAAGAAACATGCTGAAAAGTTTTTAAAAGAAGGTGCTAAGCTAAAAGCTTTTGTATTCTTTAAAGGACGTTCGATTGTATTTAAAGAGCAAGGTCAAATTTTATTATTAAAATTGGCTCAAGATCTTGAAGAGTTTGGTAAAGTAGAACAAATGCCAAGATTGGAAGGTAAACGTATGACTATGTTTATTTCGCCAAAAAAAGGAAAATAATTGCTGAGATTAATTCAGCGTAAAGATAATAAGCGAAAAGTAAATTAAAATTAGGAGAAAATGCCGAAAATGAAAACTAATTCTAGTGCCAAAAAACGTTTTAAATTAACAGGTTCTGGAAAAATTAAAAGAAAACACGCTTTTAAAAGTCATATTTTGACTAAAAAATCTAAAAAGCGTAAACTTGCTCTGACTCATGCTACATTAGTTCATGAATCAGACGAGAATAATGTTAAAATAATGTTACGTTTAAAGTAATATTATTTTAATTGGTTAAAACAAATTTATAAACCCTGGAGTTAGGCAAAAAATATTTAGCAAGTGTCTTAAAGACCGCCTACTACAAAAAAACAATTAAAAAATGCCAAGATCAGTAAATTCAGTAGCAAAAAGAGCCAGAAGAAAAAAGGTTCTTAAGCAAGCAAAAGGTTACTTTGGAAGACGTAAAAACGTTTGGACTGTAGCCAAAAATGCGGTTGAAAAAGCGATGTTATATTCGTATAGAGACCGTAAAGCAAAAAAGAGAAATTTCCGTTCATTATGGATTACGCGTATTAACGCTGCAGCTAGATTACACGGAATGTCTTATTCAAAATTTATGGGTGGAATTAAAGCTAATAATATCGAATTGAACCGTAAGGTTCTTGCAGATTTAGCAATGAATAACCCAGAAGCTTTTGAAGCCATTGCAAAAAAAGTAAAAAAATAGGCGTTTCGCCAAAACAATAACAACTTTTCGTTTATATAAAAATCCGGTTCTTAATTGAACCGGATTTTTTAATTTAAAAGTTTATTATAATTAATTTAATTTTTAACAACCTTAATATTTAATTCTCCTCTCTGAGTTTTAAACTTAAAGATATATAAGCCTGTTTCAAAATTTGAAATATTGAGCTTATTTACAGCTAAAACTAATTTTTCATTTAAAACAATTCGTCCATTTAAATCATAAACTTCAACAGAAGTATCTGTTAGATTGTTTAATTTAACTACAACTTCATCTCTAGATGGATTTGGATATAAACTAATACTATTAGATAAATCTACATCAGATGTACTTAATAAACTACAACTATTACCTGAAGTAATTGGAGATCCAGTAATGAAGTTAGAAGACGAGCCTGCTAAGTCAAAACCGTTTAATATTCCATCATTACCATTAGCAGTAGTATCAACAAGTGTAGCTATTGTAGTATTATTTGAAGAATCAAAACCTTGGTTAAATTGATAGTAGGCTACTAATCCTGTTTCATTACCATCTAACTCACAGCTTCTGCTTTCATCAATTTCAGTACCAGTTCTAGTTATATTCCATATACGAACTTCATCAATTTCTGCATCAATATTTCTGCCAGTATTTGACCAATCACCAATAATCATATTTCTGTTAGAATTACCTATAGAAAAAGTCACAGTTCTAGATGCTACTTCAACTCCATCAACAAAAATTTTCATCGTAGTTCCATCATATGTGGCAGCAATATGATACCAAATACCTAATTGTACTGTGTTACTTGGAGTGTTTAATTCATTCCAAGAACCACTACCACAATTAAAGTTAATTATACCTGAACCACCAGCCCTTAACATGTAACCAAAATCACTTCCAGCGCCATTTTGTTCTTTATTTATAATATTTCCATCATTTGGGAAACTCTTGAAGGTATTAAATTTTACCATTGACTCTAACGTAATTGTATTTCCTGTAATTTGTAAAGAAGCAGTATTTCCGCAATCTACATAATCAAAATCACCATCAAAATTTAAATGTGTTCCAGGTGTAGAAGAATTAACTTCAACTACAATTTCTACTCTATCAGTTTCACAACCATTATTATTTGCATTAGATACCCAATATGATGTTAAACCAGGAGAAGCAGTCGATGGTGTTGGAGCATTTGTATCTCCTGTACCACCAGTCTGAGAAGTATACCAAAGTTGTGTGTCTCCACCATTTGAAGCTGTTAATTGAGAAGCAGTATCTCCTACGTTGTAAACAATAGGTGTTGTTACAGTAGGTAAAGTTGGAGCATCTAAAACTGTAAATATAGCTTCACTTCTACATAAACCTCCAGGAAATTGAGCCCAAAAAGAGGTACTGCCTGGTGTATTTGTATCTGTAATACCACTTCCAGCAACTCCAACTGGATTAAATGGAGAGCCTGTTCCAATCAAAGTTCCACCAGAAGCAGATGTATACCATTCAACCGATTCAACAACAGAAGTAACTGGTTGGCTTGCTGTTACGATATAACTTCCATATTCCGAATCATCATACCCTGAAACAACTAATACATAATTTGTGCCTGCAACTAAATTTGCAGTTATTGTGGATTGGACGCTGCAATCATCATCATTAGCTACAATTAAATTATTACCTGTACATCCAGAATTAGGATCAAAAGGAGCTTCGTAAAGTGCTAAAAAAGTATCCCAAGATGCATCACCACACATTGTAAAATCGTATGAGCCGTCACTAGGAACTGTTAAAGTAAATGTATTATAGTTAACAGGTGTGTCATTATTATCTGAACATGAATCGCCTTGATCCATAGAAGTTGGCCTATCATAAGTTGGTGCACCTGTTGTATCACCAGAAAAAGTAGTAATTGAAGAAGATGCTGAAATTGTAGATGAAATCAACCCTCCTGAAACAGTATCACCTTCACAAATTGTATAATCTGTAGTTTGTGGAATAGTAGCACCAATAGTTAATGGAGAACCAGAAATCCAATTAGATGCATTGCCTGTTAATGCAAAATTATTTAGAACACCATCATTAGAATTAGTACTATTATCTATAAGCGAGGTTACTGTTGAATTATTTCCAGCATCTTCACCTTGATTAAAATTGTAGTATGCTACTAAACCTGTTTCATCTCCATTTAACTCACAACTTCTTGTATTATCAATTTGTGATTGAGAACGAGCTATATTCCAAATTCTAACATCATCTATATTACCTTGAAAATTTCTTCCAGAATTAGTAACAAACCTTACATCTTTCCCTATATGTAAACTAGCCGATGGGTTTGATTGTATTGAAGTAGTTATTCCATTTGTTGATTCTACATCTAAAACTCCATCAATATAAATTCTTACTCCAGAAGCATCAGCAACTGCAGAAATATGTGTCCAACTATTTAAAGGTATAATAGAACTTGAGCCACTAGCCTTCCAAATTCCACCATCATTAACATAAAAAGTGAATGTATTATCTGAATTTCCATGTACTAACCAAACATTAGTAGACATATCATCAACTTCAGATGTAGCTTGGCCAATTCCTGAGCCAGTTGTTAAATCTCCTGTTCTATTAATCCAAAATTCAACTGAAACTTCATTTATAAAACTTGTGTATGGTGATGATATATCTACAAAATCATCAATACCATCAAAATTTAAGTGCGTTGCAGCTGGATTAACAGTTACAACAATTTCAGACCTAGTAGTACTTTCACATCCATTATTATTTATACTTGACACCCAATATGAAGTTGAACCTGGAGTTGATGTTGAAGGTGTAGGTGCAGCATTAGAACCTGTACCTCCAGCAGACATTGTGTACCATAATAAACTATCTCCACCACTAGTTGCAGTTAATGCAGTTGCCGTTTCAAATTGATTATATATAACTGGGCTACTAACTGTTGGTGCTGGTGGAAAAACTGTACAAACTGGGTTTGATCGTTGATAACTAAATCCTCCACCTTGTCCATTTTGGGTCCATGATAAATATTTTATATCTATGTAAATATCATCAGTAATTAAATGCAATACCATATCATTTCCTACCTGACAAGGTGGACAACCACTCATAGTATTATTCCAAGTATCAAAGGTTAAAGTTGTAACATCATCTGCAATGGTGCCAAAAGCCCACTCTGTATCTGCAGGACTAACAATATTACTATAGCTAGTTTCTGTAACTATATTAAATAAACCTTGATTATCAGCTCTTGTAATGGCTACATTAGCTGTTAATTGATCTTGATTTGCAGGTAAAGTCCAATCGGCATAATTTGCTTTAGAAAATGTTGTAATTGGACCTGTCCAATAAGTTTGGGAGTGCAAATTTGAAATTAAAAATAGTGCAAATATCACACTAAATAAATAGTAGTTTTTTTTCATGATTAAATAGATTTTGTTTAACGGGAATCTAATTTAATTCTTACAGAAAAAGATTTCAAATAAAAGTGATGAGTAGCATATATTTGTATTTAAACGGTTTTTTTTAGCATTTTATCGAAAGTTCTAGAGATAGGAATTTCTATATTATTGATAATTATTTTGCTTGATGCTTTACGGGTTACTTTATTTATATTTATAATAAAAGACCTATGGGTTTGTTTAAAAATATCTCGAGGTAAATCATTTATAAGACTTGTTAATGATTGTCTAATTGTATATTTTTTATTTGTTGTATATATGTGAGTATAATTTCCATCTGCATTAAAAAAGAGAATATGATCATATTCCAAACTTACCTCATGATGTCCGTCTTTAAAAGTAAATGATTTTAACCTTTTTCTAATAACTGTTAATTGAATTGCCGCCAACAAATCGTGTTTTTTTAACGGTTTAGTTAAATATGCTTCTGGGTTTGTTAACATTGCTTTTTGCATTGTTAAGCTATCTAATTGCCCTGTTAAAAAAATAACTGAAGCTGTAGGGTTTTTTAATGTCGATAATTCAATTCCTGTTTGAGAATTTTTAAGATTAATATCTAATAAGATAATAGAAGGATTAAAATTATTAAATAAACTCAAAGCTTCATTATAACTATATGCTATTTCAACATTTTTGTAGTCATTATCAATTAATACATCACAAATAAAATCTGCAATTATTACATCGTCATCTACTATTAGTATTTTAACATTTTTATCTTTCATTTTAAAGATTGTATATTTTATTAAAACTAAAACTAAACCCGTTATCAGTATTAATTTTATAATCTATATTTAGTTGCTTACAAAGCTTGCTTATTAATTTAGGCTTTATAACCTTTTTTATTGTTAACATGCCATTATCTATATAAATAAAATTTATCTTGTTTTGATTATAACTTAATTTTACAAAAATATTTTTATCTGTTTGATTTTTAAAAGCATGTTTTATAGAGTTTATATATAACTCAGATAATATTAATCCTATATACATTGCAGTATCTGCATCAATCTTTAATTCGTCACAATAAAATTGAGTTTTTATATCATAATCATTAAATATTTCATTGAAATTAGCTTTAATCCCTTTTAAATACTCTTGTAATTCTAAATTTGTATTTTCTCCTTTTTGGTATAGATGTTCATGTAAAGTAGCTATTGATTGTATTTTTAATAAAACTTTATTTATACTATTAGAATTTGAATCTTTTTTTATTTCATTGTTAAGTAATATAATAATTAATTGTAAGTTATTATTGATTCTATGGTTTGCTTCACTTAATAAAAACTCATTTTGATTAGATAAACGCATTAATTCTTTATTCTTATGCTTTATTTTTTTTACAAATAATATGAAAGTAATAATGGAAATTAATAGAATTGATAACAGAACAATTACTAATTGAAATTTTCTTTTTGAGTTAATTAATTCATTTGCTTGATTTTTTAATTTTAAATTAGATATCTCTAATAATCTATCTTTACGCTGTGACTCATATTTCCTTTCTGCATCAATGATATCTGTATTCCATTTACGAATAAATTCTTTTCTTTCTAATTCATTGTATTTTTTGTGGAAGTATAATGCAGATTTAAAATTTTTTATTGATTCATTATAGAAGTAGTACTGTTCATAATACCCTTTTATTGTCTGTTCGTTTTCGGTTTTTAGTGCTAATTGTAATCCTTGCTTTAAATAGGGTTCAATTTTTTGTTGCATTCCATTTTTACTATAAAACCTTATTAGATTAATTATAACATTTGCTTGATTTAAACTATTTCCTAATTCTTCATTAAGCTGTATAGATTTAAGATAATATTGTTCAGCCAAAGGGTTATTTAAATTTTCATAAGCATAGGCTATTTCATTTAAAGAGGAAGCTTCTAACTCTTTATCATTTATACTTCTAGAAATTTCTAATACTTTATTAGAGCATTCAATAGACTTCATTAAATCTGAATATTTCTCTATATAAATTGCAGCCTTTCGATTCCAATATTTAGCTACAACTCTATCAGCAATTTTATAATTATCAATTTTTTCTTTAGCTAGGTCTAAATATTTTTCTGCATTATCTAGATCATATTTAGATCTATAAAATTCTGATAATGATATATATGTAAGAGCTACATTGTTATAATCTTTTAGTTTTATAAAAATCTGCTCAGCTTCGTTATAGTAAGTTAATGAGCTAGTAAACTCTTGTTTGATTTTATGAGCATCAGCTAAATAAAGTAAAACTACACCTCTATATTTATTAATTTGATTTTTACTTGAATTATTAATTTCTTTTAGTGAATTAATAATACTATCTAATTGAGTTGAATTATAAAATGAAGGAGGATTACTATTAAAGTCTATATGTTGTGAAAAAGCACTGTTAAATCCCAAAAAAAAATATAAAATAATTATTTTAAGTTTCATTTAAGTTTTCTGTTTTTTCTTCTTAGCTGCAGGAAACAAGACATTATTTAAAATAAGCCTGTATCCTGGTGATGTTGGATGCAAATCGAGTTCTGTTTTTGGGTCTCCTACTCGATGTGTGTAATCTTCTGGATCATGACCTCCGTAAAACGTAAAAAAGCCTTTCCCTTTTATACCATGTATATACTTGGCCTCACTGTTTGATTTATTTTCACCCAATACTAGGACGTTAGACTTAATTTCATTTCGAGTAAATGAAGTTGTTTGACCCATAAATCCTTTTACTAAGGCAGTATGATTTTGGTTTAGCATGGTTGGAACTGGGTCCCATTTTGCTGAGAAATCCATTAGTGTAAAATAATCTGTAGTTGGAGGTATTTGGCGCTTGTTAGTCATATCTATTGACGAAAACTCATAAATGTTTGGGTTACGCTCTAATATAAAATCTTTAAATGCAAAGGTTTTGTTGTAATCTATTTTACTTTGATAATTAGCATCACTCCCATCGCCATCAAACATTGGTTCGCAAATATCTACACCTTCTGCCGAGAGTGCTATATCAAAACTATCGGTTGCACTACACATAGCAAACATAAAGCCTCCTCCTATTACATAATCTCTAATTTTTAAGGCTACAGCTAGTTTTTCTTCAGAGACTTTATTATAGCCCAATTTAGCAGCCAGTGTCTCAGCTGCATTTTTTTCCTCAATATACCATGCTGCTGATTTATATGCTCTATAAAATTTTCCATATTGACCTGTGAAATCTTCATGATGTAAATGAAGCCAATCATAAAGTAGTAATGCATCACTTAATACCTCTTCATCGTATATAACATTGTAAGGTATCTCAGCATAGGTTAACACCATTGTAACTGCATCATCCCAAGGCAAGTTCCCTTTTGGAGAGTAAACAGCAATTTTGGGTGCTTTTTCGAGTACTACAGCTTCCATGTTTTGTGATGGACTACTGATAAGTTCAAGTATTTCTTCGGCTTTAGAATTGGAAATAACTTCATAAGAAACACCTCTTATCTGGCATTCGCGTTGAATATCTTCTGCATCTGGTAATAAAAACGAACCTCCTCTGTAATTAAGTAGCCATTTTACTTTTAATTGTTTTTCGAGTGTCCAATAGGTAACTCCATAGGCTTTTAAATGATTTTTTTGTACTTCAGCATCCATTGGAATAAGAATATAAGAAGCAAAAGTATTTGCTGAAATAAACAGGAATAATAATAATAATAATAATAATAAAGCAACTATCTTCTTCATAGACGAAATATACTCAAAAATTAGAGCTCACTGAAATACTTTAAGGAAATATTAGCTTTAGTCTATTTTCTGATTCCTATTTCATTACCAGAAAGTAAACTTGCAATAACTTTAGTGTTTGGAAACTGTTCTAATATAATTTTAATAAAAACAGTTATTGGTATTGACATAATCATACCTGGTATTCCCCAAATAAAGCCCCAAAACATAAGCATTACTAGTACAGTAATAATGTTGATTGAGAATGATTTTCCCATAAAAATAGGTTCTAAAATACCTCCGAAAACCACTTGAACTAATGTGATTGATAGTATAAAAAAGAAAAGAGTACCCATAAGTTGTATTTCAACAAAGGCAAAAATGGCCAAAGCAATTACAGATATAAAAGAGCCTATCATTTGCACAAAATTGATAACAAAAGCGAAAAGTCCCCAAAATATTGGAAAACTAACATCGAAATATACACAGGCTAAACCTATACCTATTCCTGTACCTAGACTTACTAAAAACTTTACTTTAATAAACTTAATAAGGTCTTTTTCAATTTTACGAAACGTTTTTACTGAAGCGTGCTTTTGTTTTAGAAGTGTAGCATTCATCAGTTTTTGAACATTTATAGATTCTGATAACCATAAAACCACAAAAAACGAAGTCATTAAAGCCATGCTCAAAAAATTGCTAACATAACCAAATATAGAACCTAAATTGTCTTTTTGTAAAATTTGAGTCATTATGTTTCCCTCTTTTTGTAATTGAACACCAAAAAACTCTTCTAATGAAATTGTTAATGCTGCTAATTTATCTTCAGCTTGTTGAAAAAAGGTACTATCTGATGACATTATTTGTTTGCTAGACAGATGAATTAATTCAGCTGTTATGGCCAAACCTCCAAGAATAATTAAAATAACTATAAAAACGCTTATAACTTTTGGAACTCCACGTTTACCCAACCATCGTAATAATGGCAAAAACAATAAGGCAATAAACATTGATGATACCAATGGAATAAAAATAAACGATAATATTTTAAGCAAATAAAATATGACTGGAATTACTAAAATGAGTAATAAAATATTTGTAGTACGTGTTTTATCCATGAGGCAATTGTTTTCTTTTAAAAGCCAACAAATATAACTTTTTAACTTTGTATTTATTGAAAGAAAAAGTTAAGTTTATTTTTAAAAAGGAACATCGTTATCCTCATCGTCGTCTAGAGATGGAGCATCAAAAGCATCACTTGGAGATGGAAAATGACTTGTTTTAAAAGTATCGTCATTTGCAGCTGCATTCATTTTACTATGAAATTCTCCAAAAGGTGTGTCAAAATCATCTAAATTATCAAACTTACCAAGATGTCCAATAAACTTTAAGCGTATGTTTTCTAATCCACCATTTCTGTGTTTAGCAACAATAAATTCTGCTTGACCTTCAGTTGGCGTATGCTCTTCATCATCCCATTCATCAATTTTGTAGTATTCTGGTCTGTAAATAAACGAAACAATGTCTGCATCTTGCTCAATAGCTCCAGATTCACGTAAATCGGAAAGTAAAGGGCGTTTGCTTCCTCCTCTTGTTTCTACAGCACGAGATAATTGAGATAAAGCTATAACTGGAACACTTAGCTCCTTTGCTAGAGCTTTTAGGTTTCTTGAAATTGTAGAAATTTCTTGTTCTCTATTTCCTCCTTTTTGACTTCCACCAGCTGTCATTAACTGCAAGTAATCAATAATAATCATTTTAATTCCATATTGTGACGCTAAACGTCTAGCCTTTGCACGAAGGTCGAAAATAGATAATGAAGGTGTATCGTCAATAAATAGAGGTGCTTTTTCTAATGTTTTTACCTTAACGTTTAATTGCTCCCATTCATGCTTCTCTAGCTTTCCAGTACGTAGTTTTTCTGAAGATAGTCCTGTTTCACTCGATATTAAACGAGTTATTAATTGTACAGACGACATCTCTAAAGAGAAAAAAGCCACAGGAATATTGCTGTTTACAGCAATATTTCGAGCCATAGAAAGTGTTAGAGCTGTTTTACCCATACCAGGACGAGCAGCAACAATAATTAAATCACTTTCTTGCCAACCAGAAGTTAATTTATCAAGTTTTGTAAACCCAGAAGGAATTCCACTTAATCCTTCTTTATTAGAAATATCTTCAATTTTTTTCTTTGCTTGAATTACCAAACTCTGAGCTGTTTCTGTAGATTTTTTAATATTGCCTTGAGTAACTTCGTAAAGCTTGGCCTCGGCATTATCTAAAAGATCAAAAACATCTTTTGTTTCGTCATAAGAATCTTCAATAATTTCGCTAGAAATTTTGATTAAACTTCGTTGAATATATTTTTGAAGAATAATACGAGCATGAAACTCAATATGAGCAGATGATGATACTCTTTGAGTTAATGAAATGAGGTAAAAATCACCTCCAACCAATTCTAATTTTGAATCTTTTTTAAGCTGACTTGAAACAGTTAATAAGTCGACAGGCTCGCTGTTTTCAAATAATTTGAAAATTGCCTCAAAGATATGTTTATGAGCATCTTTATAAAAAGCATCTGCGCTTAAAATGTCAATTACCTCGTCGACACCTTTTTTATCTATCATCATCGCTCCCAATACAACCTCTTCTAAATCAATGGCTTGTGGAGGGATTTTGCCTTTTTCTAAGCTTATAATAGTGCTTTTATCAACTTTATAGCCTTGTATTTGGTTTGGTTGTTTCATGAATGCGAATGTAAATAAATTGTTAAGAAAAGCATTATTTTTAGAAAACACAATCTTAACAACTCTTCAACAATTTAACTGTTAATAACTTAAAAATATTGTTAATAGCGATAAAAAAACTGAAGATGTTAGGCTTCAGTTTAGATTTTTATATGGCAAAGAAAAAATTAGCCTTTAAAAACTCCCATATTAGCATATTTATCCATACGCTCTTTTACCAATTCTTTTGGTGATAAGTTTTTAAGTTGGTTGTAATTTTTTTCAATTGCGTCTCTTACAGTTAAAAATGTTTTTTCTCTATCAATATGTGCTCCTCCTAAAGGCTCTTTGATAATATCATCAACTAATTTAAGCTTTTTCATATCTGGAGCTGTAAGTTTAAGGGCTTCTGCCGCTTGCTCTTTATACTCCCAACTTCTCCATAAAATTGAAGAACAAGATTCTGGAGAAATAACAGAATACCAAGTATTTTCTAACATCAATACTCTATCTCCTACACCAATACCTAATGCACCACCTGAAGCACCTTCTCCAATAATTACACAAATAATAGGCACTTTAAGCCTTGTCATTTCTAATATATTACGTGCAATTGCTTCTCCTTGACCACGCTCTTCAGCTTCTAACCCAGGATATGCACCAGGAGTGTCTATTAAAGTTACTACTGGAATATTAAATTTTTCAGCAGACTTCATTAATCGTAATGCTTTACGATATCCTTCTGGATTAGACATCCCAAAATTTCTATATTGTCTGGTTTTGGTATTGTAACCTTTTTGTTGACCAACAAACATATATGTTTGATCACCTATTTTACCAAGTCCACCAATCATTGCTTTATCGTCTTTTACATTTCTATCACCATGCAATTCTAAAAAAGAATCACCGCAAAGTGCTTTAATGTAGTCTAAAGTATAAGGACGATTAGGGTGGCGAGATAACTGAACACGTTGCCATGCAGTTAGGTTTTTATAAATCTCTTTTTTTGTTTTTAAAAGTTTTTCTTCTATCTGTTTACATGTTTCAGTAACATCAACTTCACTTTCTTCTCCAATGATTTGGCATTTTTCTAATTGCTCCTGGAGTTCTTTGATTGGAAGCTCAAATTCTAGATATTCCATAGAATTAAGTTTAATTTTAGTTAGCATACAAACCTACATAAATTTTTCGTTTTTACTAGAATGAAACTAACGAAATATAACTTACAATTGGTCTGGTATTAAATTTAATTAATATCAAAGAGAATTCAAAAATTTAATTGTCTTTAGTTGATATTATTCTCTTTCTTTTTCTAATCTTAAAATTTTTAAAAACGCCATCTAATAGCACAGTAATTAATATTAAGATGGCTCCGTAATAGAATTGAGGACTCATTGTTTCGGTTGCAGGAAATAATAATAATGCTAATGCAATTCCATAAATAGGCTCAAGATTATACGATAAAATAACTGTATATGGGCTTATTAGTTTCATAACATGTACTGCGCCAATAAAAGCATAAGCTGTACATATTGAAGCTAGTATGAATAGATATATCCAATCTGAAGATGATAGAATAAAAAATTCAACAGAAAACCCTCCTTTAAATAAAAGTATAAAAAGAGTTATAAAAAAGACACCACTTATAAACTCATAAAATGAAATAACTGTTGCGCTATGTTTTTCAATAAACTTACCATTTATAACAGCAAATAATGTAGAAAATAATGCTGATGAAATACCTAGTAGTATTCCATTAATATATTTTATTTCGCTTTGAGTAATTAAAAAGACGCCTATTATAACTATAATTCCAAACAAAATTTCGTACCAAATTATTCGTCTTTTATAAATTATAGGTTCAACAAAAGATGCAAAAAAGGCTCCAGTTGAAAACATAGCTAATGTTATAGATATGTTGGATTGTTTGATTGCTTCAAAAAAAGTTATCCAATGCAAAGCGATGATTATACCTGCAGCAAAAAACTTGATCATTGTACGTTTATCAATAGCAATTTTTAGCTTAATAATTTTAATGTATAGCAACATTAAAACTCCTGCTATTAGCATTCTATACCATACAAGTGGTATAGATCCAATTGAAATTAATTCTCCTAAAATAGCTGTAAAACCTGCAATAAATACTAAAAAATGTAAGTGCAGATAATTTTTTAGTTTAGCGTTTTGCATTGTACAGAAGATATATCGCTAAAATACCAAAAATAACATTTGGAAACCACACTGCAATTATTGGTGGAAAATCTGATTGAGATGCCATAACACCAAATACTTTGTCAAAAAAAACAAATACCATTGCGATACAAATACCAAAAGCCAAATTCACACCCATTCCTCCTCGTCGCTTAATTGAAGATACTGCAACTGCAATAATTGTTAATATGAAAATAGAAACAGGCAAACTCCATTTTTTATACAAAACCACTTCATAGCGGCCAATATTTGATGAGCCACGTTGCTTTTCTTTTTTAATAAAATTACTTAATTCATTGTACTGTAAGGTTTCAGCAATATATTCAACTGGTGTTAAGTCTTCCAAATCGAAAGCAAACACTGTATCTTTTCTTCTTGTCGACTCAACTATATCGTTATCATTTCCTATTGTTCTTTTTATATAGTTAAACAAACGATAAGAACTGTCTTTCTCTGAATATGTTATGCTATTTGCAAAAATTTTATATTTTAATTTGTTGCCTTCGAAATGTTCATAGGTAAAATTATTTCCCATTTTCATCCCAGCATCAAAACTACTTACATATATATAATCATTAGCATTTATCTGTCTATAGATATTTTGAGTTTGCAACAATTGCTGATTACCAGATTTTAAGTGTTTGTAAATAAACTGATTATATCCACTACTCGCTTTTGGCGCTAAATATAATCCTAAAATTAATGCCATAATTGCAACAATAGATGCTCCAATTAAATAAGGTCTTAAAAATCTAAAAAAGGACACTCCTGAACTTAAAAAAGCTACAATTTCTGTATTATTTGCAAGTTTTGAAGTAAACCAAATAACAGACAAAAACAAGAATAAGGGAAATAATAGGTTTGCAAAATAGATTGTAAAGTTTAGATAGTACATTGCTACCTCACCAAACGGCACATTATTCTCTAATATTTTACCAATTTTCTCAGCAAGGTTTATAGTTATACCTATAGGTATAAACAGCAACAGCATCATTAAAAACGTGAATAAATACCGTTTAAGTATGTACCAATCAAGTATCTTCATTCTTTACAAACGATTATCCATTTGTTTTACCATCATATCTTTCCAAGTTCTAAAATCTCCTGCTAATATATGTTTTCTAGCCTCTCTAACCAACCATAAATAAAACCCAAGATTATGTATTGTTGCTATTTGAGCTCCTAATCTTTCATTTACAGTAAATAAATGACGTAAATAAGCTTTAGTATAATCTGTATCTACAAAGGTAATTCCCATTTCATCAACTGGAGAAAAATCGGCTTCCCATTTTTTGTTTTTAATATTAATTGAGCCATGTGCAGTAAATAACATACCGTTTCTTGCATTGCGCGTAGGCATCACACAATCAAACATATCAATACCTAACGCAATATTTTCGAGAATATTGATTGGTGTTCCAACACCCATTAAGTATCTAGGCTTGTCTTCTGGTAAGATTGCAGTTACGACCTCTGTCATCGCATACATTTCTTCTGCTGGTTCTCCAACAGACAACCCTCCAATTGCATTACCTTGAGCGCCTGCATTTGCTATATATTCTGCAGATTGTTGACGCAAATCTTTATAAGTACTTCCTTGAACAATTGGAAAAAAAGTTTGCTCATAACCATATTTATAAGGCAATTTATCGAGATGATTAATACATCTGTCTAACCAACGATGTGTCATATGCATACTACGTTGTGCATAACGATAATCACAAGGATATGGTGTACATTCATCAAACGCCATGATAATATCAGCACCTATTGTTCGTTGAATTTCCATTACGTTTTCTGGCGTAAACACATGATAGCTACCATCAATGTGCGATTTAAATTTAACGCCTTCTTCTTTTATTTTTCTTCTTGACGATAAAGAATATACTTGATAACCTCCCGAATCTGTCAGAATATTTCTATCCCAATTCATAAACTTATGAAGTCCACCTGCTTGCTCTAAAATAGCTGTTTGTGGTCGTAGATATAAGTGATATGTATTTCCTAAGATAATATCAGGATTAATATCATTTTTCAGCTCACGTTGATGTACTCCTTTCACAGAAGCAACTGTACCAACAGGCATAAAAATAGGCGTTTCAATAACGCCATGATCTGTTGTCATTACTCCTGCTCTAGCTTTACTTTGCGAGTCTTTTGCTTTTAATTCAAATTTCATAGGTGGCAAAGATAAATAACTCTATCACTTTGTTTCTTAATAAAATCAAAATTGTTAGCAAAACACCAAAATTCGTTAATAAGTGCACATATACACACTTTGTTTAAGGGTTATAAAACTTTATTTTTGCAACTGAAAAAACTAACAGTAATTATATGTCAAACACACAACAATTAGAAGATTTAGTCATTCAAGTAAGGAGAGATATCTTAAGAATGGTACATAAGGTTAATTCTGGCCATCCAGGAGGTTCATTAGGATGTGCAGAGTTTTTTGTAGCCTTATTTAATGAAATTATGGATAGAAAAGATGGATTTAATATGGATGGTATTGGAGAAGATATTTTCTTCCTTTCTAATGGACATATTTCACCTGTTTATTACAGTGTACTTGCCAGAGCAGGTTATTTTGAAGTTGAAGAATTAAATACTTTTCGATTAATAAATTCTCGTTTACAAGGACATCCTACAACGCATGAAGGATTACCAGGAATAAGAATAGCTTCAGGGTCACTAGGGCAAGGAATGAGTGTTGCTCTTGGTGCTGCACAAGCAAAAAAACTAAATAATGATAGCCACTTAATATATAGCCTTCATGGTGATGGCGAATTACAAGAAGGTCAAAATTGGGAAGCAATAATGTATGCTGCTGCAAAAAAAGTAGATAATATTATTTGTACAGTTGATTTAAATGGTCAGCAAATCGACGGTTCTACTGATGATGTATTGCCAATGGGAAGTATTAAAGGTAAGTTTGAAGCTTTTGGATGGGTTGTTATTGAAATTGAAGAAGGTAATAATATAGATGCCATTCTAAAAGGAATGACTCAGGCAAAATCTAAAACTGGAAAAGGAAAACCAGTTTGTGTGCTATTAAAAACTGTAATGGGTAACGGTGTAGATTTTATGATGCATACTCATGCATGGCATGGTAAAGCACCAAATGATGAGCAATTAGCCATTGGTTTAGCTCAAAACGCTGAGACTTTAGGAGATTATTAATCATCAATTAAAAAAGACAAATGAAAACATATACAAATACAGGAAATAAAGATACACGCTCAGGTTTTGGAGCAGGATTAACTGAATTAGGAAAAACTAACGAAAATGTTGTCGCACTTTGTGCTGATTTAATTGGTTCTTTAAAAATGGATGATTTTAAAAAGAATCATCCTGAACGCTTTTTTCAGGTTGGAATCGCAGAAGCAAATATGATTGGCTTAGCTGCAGGTTTAACTATTGGTGGAAAAATTCCTTTTACAGGAACTTTTGCAAATTTCTCAACAGGAAGAGTTTATGACCAAATAAGACAAAGTGTTGCTTATTCTGATAAAAATGTTAAAATATGTGCTTCTCATGCTGGTTTAACACTAGGTGAAGATGGAGCAACTCACCAAATATTAGAAGATATTGGTTTAATGAAAATGCTGCCAGGAATGACGGTTATTAATCCTTGTGATTATAATCAAACTAAAGCAGCAACAGTTGCTATTGCTGAACATCATGGTCCAGTTTACCTTCGTTTTGGAAGACCTAGTGTAGCCAACTTTACTCCTGAAAATCAAAAATTTGAAATTGGTAAAGCTTTACATTTAATTGAAGGAACAGATGTAACTATTGTTGCTACTGGTCATTTAGTATGGGAAGCTTTAGAAGCAGCCAAAACTTTAAATGAAAAAGGTATATCTGCCGAGGTCATAAATATTCATACTATAAAACCACTAGACGATAAAGCCATTTTAGATTCTGTAACTAAAACTGGTTGTATTGTTACTGCTGAAGAGCATAATTATTTAGGTGGTTTAGGAGAGAGTGTTGCTCGCGTTTTAGCTAAGCACAAACCAACACCACAAGAATTTGTTGCAACAAATGATACTTTTGGTGAGTCAGGAACTCCAGCTCAGCTAATGGATAAATATGGATTAAATAGTGCTGCAATAGTTAAAGCTGTTGAAAAAGTAATGAAAAGAAAATAATATTTGTTTGGCAGCGTTTTTGATTATACAAATCAAATCTTAAAACGAATATTATGAAAAAATTGATTTTTAGTACAGTTTTATTTTCTTTCTTAAGCGTTTCGTCTTTTGCTCAAGTTGGAAGCGGTTTTGGTATTAAAGGCGGATTAAATTATAATGCTAATGGTGATTATTTTGAATCTATTGGAGATAATGCACAGCATCCAGATAGAAACATTGGCTACCATTTAGGGCTTTTTGGAAAAATAGGTAACAAACTTTATTTTAAACCTGAACTCATTTATACTTACACAAAAAGTGATTATAATAATGATGATTTTATAATGAAAAAATTTGACGCACCTCTTTTAGTTGGTGTAAAAATTTTAGGCCCTGTTAGTGTCTTTGGAGGACCATCATTACAATATATTATTGATTCTGAGTTTGATGGTATCACCATCGATAATGTACACGATGATTTTACTATAGGACTTAACTTTGGAATTGGTCTAAATTTCAAAAACATAGGTATAGATGTAAGGTATGAAAGAGGCTTTAATGATAATGAAGCTACTTTTATAAATAGCAACTTAGGCTCTAGCACTGCTAGTAGAATTGATACTAGACCAGATCAACTTATATTGAGTTTATCTGTAGGACTATAAAAACAAAAAGCCACTTAGTAATTAAGTGGCTTTTTTTATAATCTGTAACCTTTTACTCGTTATAATTTATAGTAATTGAAGACTGTAAATAATCAGCAACTCCATTAGTATCTGAATCTACTGCTTTAACAGTTTTAATAGTTATTATTCCATTACTAACAGTTCTACTTCTTTCATATTCGCCTACAGCTAAAACTGGTTCTTGCTCTCCCATGTTAGTATCAACAATATAAGTTGTTTTCTGTAGCTCATTAATAGTTGAAACCCCATCTCCATCGTCATCTAAATCTAAAAAATTTGGAACATCATCATCATCTGTATCATTATCAAAAAGATCTCCATCATCATTTAAGTCTTCAATATGAGAAGGTATTCCATCGTTATCGTGATCATTTACTTCTGTTTGATAAAGTTCAAACTTAAATACTAAATTAGAATAAAGACCTATCCCTATTGGTGGTGAAGCATAGTAAGCTAATCCTGAAGGTAAAAACATAACTCCCAGTCCATAATTATCATAACTAATAGTGCCATCGCCATTTTCAATAAATCCTTCAGCAGAATTAAAACCAGGCATGACCAATCTCCAACCTTGAATCAAGTTAAGTAAATCAAAGGTGGTTGGAGTAACAGTATTGTCAAATACATCTCCATTTAATAATTGTCCAGAATAATTTACTCTCACATCATTTGAGAATTTGGGTGCAACTCCTCCTCCTTGGTTTAAATTCAGAACATAATATTCGTATTGCGTTTCTAAATATGTGTGAGTCTTAATTTCAACATCATCCATTAGTATGGTATTGTTAGATGGATCAGGTAATGGCAAAAAATTCCCTTGATCATCTTTAGGTAGTTCTGTTATAATTAAATCAGAAATAGTATGATTTGATCCAGAAGCAAATGTAGACGAGTTATAATAATGAGTATTTAAGTATAAAAGTAAAGTATCCTTATCAGCTAATTGCTGAACTGTACGATCTCTTTCAGACGTTGTATTACCATCGCCATCATCGTCCTTTTTACATGAAGATAGAGTAAATAAAAGTGATAAAATCAGTATTGTAAAACTTCTTAATTTCATTATAGCTTATTTTTTTGTCGCAAGATACGATTTTATAATATTTTTGTACAACAACATTAACGTTGTTTTTATAATTTTAATATGCGAGTAGATAAATTCCTTTGGTGTGTGAGATATTACAAAACAAGAAGCTTGGCAACAGAAGCCTGTAAAAAAGGACATATTAAAGTTAATGAACAGGTTGTAAAGCCAAGCAGAGAGGTATATCCAACCGATAAAATTGAACTTAGAAAAGACCAAATTTGGTATCAACTCACAGTAAATGACTTGCCTCAAAATAGAGTAGGAGCAAAATTAGTTAACATTTACAGGGTAGACACTACTTCTAAAGAAGCCTTTGCAGCGCAAGAACTTTTGAAATATTCTAAAGACTATTACAGAAAAAAAGGCGCTGGAAGACCTACAAAAAAAGACCGAAGAGATATTGACGATTTTTATGATGAAAAAGAATAAGCTTAATAAACTCTTTTGGGAAGAAAGATATAAAAGCAATGACACTCGTTGGGATATTGGTGACATCTCTACTCCTATTAAATCATATATTAATCAATTAGAAAATTTTGATTTAAAAATTTTAATCCCTGGAGCAGGAAATAGTTTTGAAGCTGAATATCTTTGGAAAAAAGGATTTAAAAACACTTATATTCTAGATATTGCTGAAATGCCTTTAAACAATTTTAAAAGAAGAGTTCCAGAATTTCCTGAAAATCAAATAATACATTCCGATTTCTTTAACCTAAATGATACTTTCGATTTAATTATTGAACAAACTTTCTTTTGTGCTTTAAATCCAGAATTGCGTGAAGATTATATTAAACAAATGAATAAGTTATTAGTAAAAAATGGAAAGTTGATTGGCTTATTATTTGATTTTGAACTTACAGAAGATGGTCCTCCTTTTGGTGGAAGCAAATCGGAATATATAAATAGGTTTTCAAATTTTTTTAGTATTAAAACACTTGAGCCTTCATATAATTCAATAAAACCAAGAGAGAATAGAGAACTCTTTTTTATCTTTGAAAAAACTAACTAAAGATGGCTGTAAACAAACACATAATACTTAATCATCAAGAAATTAATCATAAAATTAAACGAATTGCTTATCAAATTTATGAAAGCAATGTTGATGAAAATGAAGTTATCTTAGCTGGTATTGATTCCAACGGTTATTTGTTTGCAAAAAAATTAAAATCTAATTTAGATAAAATATCAGATTTAAAATCTACACTTTGTAAAGTTGTAATTGACAAGAAAAATCCATTATCTGAAGTAAAAACTTCTTTGGTGGCTGAAGACTATAAAAATAAATCTATAGTATTAATTGATGATGTTTTAAACTCTGGAAGTACTTTAATTTATGGTGTTAATCATTTTTTAAATGTCCCTCTTAAACAATTCAAAACTGCAGTATTAGTTAATAGAAACCATAAAAAATATCCTGTAAAGGCAGATTTTAAAGGCATTTCACTTTCGACTTCTCTAAATGAACATGTAGAAGTGGTTTTAGACGGAAAACAGTTTGAAGCATATTTAAAATAACTGTAAAATTACCTCTTCAACAATACTGTTAACAGATTTATTATCTACTGATAAAGTAATATGAGATTGGTTGTAAAAAACAGATCTTTCAAATAAATGTTTGCCAATAAATTCAACAAGTTGCTCTTCACTCTTTAGATGAGAAATTAATGGCCTTTTATTTTTCTCATCTTTTAAACACATTACTAATTGAGGTATTGATGCCTTTAAATAAACGCTTTTAGAATCTTCAGCCTCAGTTATCAATTTCATATTATCGCCATAACAAGGGGTTCCTCCACCTAAAGAAATTACACTATTAGGCAATCTTAAAACTTCTTCTAAATATTTTTTTTCAATTTTTCTGAAATAAATTTCGCCTTTTGTTTTAAAAATTCCCGAAATAGTATTCTTTTCTTTTTCTTCAATATAATTGTCTAAATCTACATATTCAAAATCTAAAATTTGCGATAATTTCTTACCAATTGTAGATTTTCCAGAACCCATATATCCAATTAAAATAATATTCATAAATCTGTTATAAATTGATTTTAAAAACCTTAGGAATTAATTTATAAAAAAAAACAAATTTATATTAAAAAAGCGTTGCATTATAAATTAATCGTCTTTATATTTGCACCCTCGTTAGAGAAAAAGACTCGATAGCTCAGTTGGTAGAGCACAACACTTTTAATGTTGGGGTCCTGGGTTCGAGCCCCAGTCGGGTCACAAAAAGTTAAGCATTTTGCTTAACTTTTTTTTTACCTTTAAACTTCACAACGCGCACGTGGCGGAATTGGTAGACGCGCCAGCTTGAGGGGCTGGTATCCGTTTAGGATGTGGAAGTTCGAGTCTTCTCGTGCGCACTTCATTTTAAAATAATTCATATTTATTAAAATTAAATAATTACTTTTGTTTAATATTTTTAATTAAAATATGAACAACATAAAAACTACTTTTAGTATTAAAGACCTTGAAAACCTAACAGGAATAAAGGCTCACACAATCAGAATTTGGGAAAAAAGATATAATCTTTTAGAGCCTGAAAGAACAGAAACTAATATTAGGTATTACAATTTAGCAAGCTTACAAAAACTATTAAACGTAAGTTTTTTAAATAATAATGGCTATAAAATTTCTAAAATAGCTAAGCTAAAAAGAGAAAACATTCCTCTTTTAGTTAAAGAAATATCTGAAAATTCTGACTCGAAAGAAAATACAATTAATGCTTTTAAACTTTCAATGTTAAACTTTGATCAAATTTTGTTTTACAATACTTTTGAAAGTCTAAAGAAAGAAAAATCTTTTAGGGAAATTTTTTACGAAATATTTATTCCGCTTCTTAATGAAATTGGTATGCTTTGGCAAACTGACTCTATAACTCCAGCTCATGAACATTTTATCACAACACTAATAAGACAAAAAATTTTAGTCAGCACAGAATTATATCAATCAAAAAAAACTAACATTTCAAATAAAACATTTGTTTTATACCTTCCTGATAACGAAGTACATGAATTAGGCCTTATGTATATTAATTATGAAATAATCTCTAAGGGCTATCACAGTATATTTCTTGGACAAAGCGTTCCTATTGATAGTTTAATAGATATCTTAACTTATTACGACGATATAACTTTTATTTCGTATTTTACTGTCAAACCAGAAAAAGACGAACTTTTAAACTACATTAATGAGTTTAATGAAAAAATACTCTTGAAAGGTAATTCAGATTTTTGGTTATTAGGAAAGCAATTAGAATATATTAACACAGACAAGCTACCAAATAACATTACAACTTATAAAACTATTGAAAGTTTAGTTAAAAAATTATAAATAATTGCAATAAATAGATATTTTGTTTAACTTTTTTGTATATTTGTTAAACAATGAATAAATCGGTATCAATTATTGGCTCAGGATTTTCTGCTCTCGCAGCAGCATGTTACTTAGCTAAAGACGGAAATAAGGTTACTATATTTGAAAAAAATCAAACTATAGGAGGAAGAGCTAGGCAATTAAAAAAAGATGGCTTTACGTTTGACATTGGACCTACTTGGTATTGGATGCCAGATGTTTTTGAACGTTTTTTTGCAGACTTTAATAAACTTCCTTCAGATTATTACCAACTCGAAAAATTAAATCCAGCTTATAGCGTCTATTTTGGTCAAGATGACTATATAACTATTGAGGATACATTAGAAAAAATATGTGTTGCATTTGAAAGTGAAGAAACAGGAAGTTCAAAAAAGCTTAGAAAGTTTATAGCAAATGCACAACATAACTACAATGTAGCAATTAAAGATTTAGTATACAGACCAGGTATTTCGCCTTTTGAATTAATGACTCCTGTTACTATAAAAAAGATAAATCAGTTTTTTAGCACTATAAAAAAGGATGTAAGGAAAGAATTTAAGAATGACAGACTTTGCAAAATTTTAGAATTCCCTGTATTGTTTCTTGGTGCTAAACCAGACAACACACCTTCATTTTATAGCTTTATGAATTATGCCGACTTTGGAATAGGCACATTTCACCCAAAAAAAGGAATGTATGAAGTTATTCTAGCAATGGAAACTTTAGCTCAAAGTTTAGGTGTAACTATAAAAACTCAAAACCCAATTGAAAGAATTGTCGTAGATAAAGGTGAGGCTATTGGCATCCTATCCAATGGAGAAACTTTTTTAAGTGATATAATTTTGAGTGGAGCAGATTATCATCATACTGAAAAATTATTAGAAAAAAGATATAGACAATACTCTGAAAGCTATTGGGAAAAGAAAGTTTTCGCACCTTCTTCTCTCCTATTTTATGTAGGCTTTGATAAAAAAATCAAAAATGTAAATCACCATACTTTGTTTTTTGATGTAGATTTTGATACGCATGCTAAAGACATATACGACAACCCAAAATGGCCAGAAGAACCATTATTTTATGCAAGTTTTCCTTCTATAACAGATAATAGTACTGCTCCAGAAGGTAAAGAAGCTGGTATATTTTTAATCCCACTAGCTCCAGGTTTAAATGACACAAATGAGTTTAGAGAAAAATATTTCAATAAAATTATATCGCGATTTGAAAACTTAACATCACAAGATGTTAAACAACATATTCTATTTAAAGAAAGTTTTTGTGTAAACGATTTTGTGAAAGATTATAACTCATATAAAGGTAATGCTTACGGAATGGCAAATACCCTTATGCAAACTGCTTTTTTAAGGCCTAAATTAAAAAGCAAGAAAGTGAAAAATTTATACTTTACAGGTCAATTAACAGTACCTGGCCCTGGAGTACCACCTTCATTAATTTCTGGAAAATTGGTGGCAGAACTTATAAAAAAACATCATAATAACTAATCTATGAAAGCATTATTCGATACCGTTTCTCATCAGTGTAGTAAGACTGTTACAAAGTCTTACAGTACATCATTTTCTTTAGCTACAAAAATGCTTTCTAATTCAATTAGACAAGATATTTACAATATTTATGGCTTTGTTAGATTTGCAGATGAGATTGTTGATTCGTTTCATGATTATGACAAAGAAACGCTTTTTAATAATTTTGAAAATGATTTAAATTTAGCTTTAAATCAAAAAATAAGTTTAAACCCTATTTTAAACTCTTTTCAAGAAACGTATCATAAATACGGCATTGAAAAACATTTAGTAGATTCTTTTATGGGTAGTATGAGACTAGATTTGCATAAAAGCACATATTTATCAGCTGAAGAATACAAGGCTTACATATATGGCTCTGCTGATGTTGTTGGCTTAATGTGTTTAAAAGTATTTGTAAAAGGCGATGTAGTAAAGTATGAATCGTTAAAAGACTCAGCGATGAGTTTAGGATCAGCATTTCAAAAAGTGAATTTTCTAAGAGATCTTAAAGCTGATTATGAAGATTTAAGCAGAACTTACTTCCCAAACACAGATTTAAGCAAATTAGATGAGGTGTCAAAACAAGAAATAATAAGTGATATTGAAAATGATTTTATTCTAGGTCTGCAAGGTATAAAACAACTTCCAATTGAAGCGAGATTCGGTGTATTTATGGCTTACAGGTACTATAATCAATTACTTAAAAAATTAAAAAAAACACCAGCTCTAGAAATTAGATCTACTAGAATTAGAGTGCCAAACTATAAAAAGGTTGAACTTCTTACAAGAAGTTATGTGAAATATCAATTAAATTTAATGTAATTTTGAGTATGCAAATTTTCTATTGGATAATATTTTTTTTAGGCACATTCTTCATCATGGAATTTATGGCTTGGTTTACACATAAATATGTTATGCACGGATTTTTATGGAGTTTACACAAAGACCATCATAAAAAAGACCATAAAAGCTGGTTTGAGCGTAATGATGCTTTTTTTATTTTTTATGCAATTGTTAGTATGATTTGCTTCTACTTATGGAACTATGAAAACGTTTGGTTTTGTTTGCCAATTGCTCTAGGAATAATGGCTTATGGAGCAACTTATTTTATTGTACATGATATTTTTATTCATCAGCGTTTTAAACTCTTCAGAAATGCAAATAATTGGTATGCCAAAGGTGTAAGACGAGCTCATAAAATGCATCATAAACATTTAGGTAAAGATGAAGGAGAATGTTTTGGAATGCTAATAGTCCCTTTTAAATACTTTAAAAAGTAAATAATGAATCATTTATATCTATTATTAAATTTAGGTTCATTATCAATTCCCTTTTTATTTAGTTTTCATCCTAAATTAAAATTTTATAATAAATGGAAATCATTGTTTATAGCCATTGCTTTAACAATGCTCATATTTATTCCTTGGGATATAATATTTACCAAAAATGACATTTGGGGATTTAATGATATTTACTTTTTAGAAGAACGCCTTTTGGGGTTACCAATTGAAGAATGGTTGTTTTTTATCTGTATTCCTTATGCGTGTGTTTTTACTCACTATGCATTAATATATTATTTTCCAAGTCTTAAATTAAGAAAAAAAAACACGACAATACTCACTCAAGTTAGTGTTACTATGCTATTATTGTTATGCTTTGTATATTATGACAAATGGTACACCTTTGTTAATTTTTTATACGCAGTTATTTTACTACCTATAGTTTTAAAATGTAATATAGAATTGCTTCAAAAATACTTTCTTACATTTTTAGTGATGCTAATCCCATTTTTTATAGTTAATGGAATATTAACAGGTAGTTTTATAGAAAATGAAGTAGTTTGGTACAATAATTCTGAAAACTTAGGCGTAAGGCTATTTACAATCCCTATTGAAGATACTATTTATGCATTTACTTTAATCTTGACGAATTTATTCCTGATGGAATTTCTTGAAAAGAAATTATTCCAAAAGTAATGCATCTATTTTGTCTCTAACTGTATCACTATTCCAATTAGCAGCTCCAGACTTATCAATAATTATATTTCCTCTCTTATTTAATAAAAATGTTCTAGGAATACTCTTTATTTCAAATAATTTAATTTTAGGTGCTTCAGATGGTATATACACATTAAATGAATATTTTTTTTTTGATAAAAAGCTTTTTAAAATATCTTGCTTTTCATCTGACACAAAAACAAAATCTACTTTATCGCTATAGTCATTATATAATTTTTGCATGCTTGGCATTTCTGCTATACAAGGTGGACACCAAGTTGCCCAAAAATTTACTAAAACAACTTTGCCTTCAGATTGATTAAAATTATAAGCAATTCCGTTTATATCTTTTAATTTCCAATTATAATTTGTGATGGTTTTTAACTCAGATTCATCTTCTATACTTGGACTAAAAAGCGCTAAACCTTTATGCAATACAATTTGTATTGGCTGTCTTGTTTGCGGAATTAAAATAAGCGCAATTATGACTAAAAATATAATATTGTTTCGCTGTTTTTTAGAGATATTCATAACTAATAAAATTAAAGCATAATCTCTAAGTCGAGATTATGCTTTAAATCTAACAAAAAACAAAAGGTTTGCAAACCTTTATCTTGTTACAGTTCCTGATAGTGATATAACTGGTCCTGCTCCCATAGATATGGTTGTATGGTTCATTGCGTTAATTGGCACTGTGTGGGCTAATGGTTTAAGTGTAAAAGGTAATGGGCTATTGTCAGGACTAGGCTCTACAGAAATAACTATAGTGGCTCCTTTTAAATCTGTAGGAAACGTTAGTCCTGTTGGAGCATTTTGAAGGTAATCTTCACCTGGATAGGCTGGACCATTTCCAATATTGCCTTTAAAAGGTGATGTAGCCGCATTATCATCAGCTGCGTTAACATTAGTAAATGTACCAGTACTAACAGGCATTCCGTTAATTACAGCCCAACCTTCATACTTCCATCCTGATTGTAATTCTGGCAAACTTAAACCAGCAACAGCACTTCCTGAAGAGTTGTCTAAAAACCATACACCACTTGCTTCATTAGTATTATCATTATCCGTTGGAGTTGCTAAAATATATTTACCCGCAGAACTATTAAAATTCCCAACAATCGTATTAGAATTTACATTTGCCATTCCTCCCGAAAAACTTCCAGATAATACTTTAGTGGCTGCTGGCATAGGATCAGGATCTGAAGCTGGTTCAATAGATAAAACAAAATCTGTTGCACTACTTAATTGTTGTGCATTTACAACAAACGTTTGAGGAAATGTAACATTAGTAAATGTACCTGTTGAAACAGGTGCTCCATCTACAATTATCCATCCTTCATAAACATAATTGTTCCCAAGAGCTTCTAAACCACTTAAATTTAAGGTCAAATTTGAAGTTGCAACACTATTATCGTCGTCGCTACTACAAGATAAAGTCATAAAACCTATAGCTATTGCTACAAAAAACATCTTTTTCATTTCTTTTTTTTTTAGAGTTAATACTCCAAAATTAATAGATGCTTTTTTCGTAAAATGTTAGCTATCTAACATTAAGCAATTTTTTTTAAAATTCTTATTTCCTTTCTACTGAAATCTATAACGTTTTCCTCTTTTAATTCATTCATCATTATATTTAAAGTTGGCCTTGAAGTTCCTATTAATGATGCAATATCTTTTTGAGTATATGGATGTTCTATTACCTTATCGCCTGTTTTTTCGCAGTCATGACCATATTCTCCACATAAATCTTCTAAAAACTCTAATAGTCTTGTTTTTGTGTCTTTAAATAATAATAACTTAAGACGCCTTTCCATTTTTTTGAATTTAAATCCTATGAATTTATATACCTTAAAACTAAAGGTTTGATTATCTCTCATTAGCTCAAACATTGTTTGAACACTAATAGGACAAATAGAAGTTTCCTTTTCAATAGATTGAGCAAATTCATCTCTTATATTATCACCTAGAATTGCTTTTTCACCAAACAATTCACCTTTTGTTAAAATGGCAATTACAACTTCATCGCCAGATTCGTTATAATAACCTATTTTAACTTTTCCTTTTTCTATTAAATATACTTTTGATGCTGAATCATCTTCAAAATAGATATAATCTTTTTTTGAATAATAATTAAAAACATGTGCCTTTTTATAGGTCTTAAATTTGTGAGGACAAAGAATATTGAATAAGTTGACATCCTCAAAAAACCAATGAGAATTCATTATGAGTTTTGTTTTTGTTAGTAGTAAAAAAGTCGAAAACTCTTTGTTTTACTTACATATATTCATAAAAAAACTCCTGATTTCTCAGGAGTTTCTTATTTATAGTTTACATCTTTAAATTAAGATGCATTCTCTTTCTTAATTAAATTTAATGCAGAACCTTCATTAAACCAATCTATTTGTGATTGATTATAAGTATGGTTTGCAACGATTACATCTTTACTTCCATCTTTATGTAAAAACTCTAATTTAAGAGGTTTTCCTGGCGTAAACTCATTTAAATCTAAGAAGTTAATAGTATCATCTTCTTGTATTTTATCATAATCATTCTCATTTGCAAAAGTTAAACCTAACATTCCTTGTTTTTTAAGGTTTGTTTCGTGAATACGAGCAAAAGATTTAACAAGTACAGCAGCTACACCTAAATGTCTAGGTTCCATTGCAGCATGTTCACGAGAAGATCCTTCACCATAGTTGTGATCTCCAACTACTATAGATTTAATGCCTTTAGCTTTATAAGCACGAGCCACATCAGGAACACCTTCATAATCACCAGTTAATTGGTTTTTTACAAAATTTGTTTTTTTATTATATGCATTTACAGCACCAATTAACATATTGTTAGATATATTATCTAAATGTCCTCTAAAGCGTAACCAAGGTCCTGCCATAGAAATATGGTCTGTTGTACATTTACCAAATGCTTTTATCAATAATTTTGCACCTTTAATTTCATTTCCGATTGGCTCAAAAGGCGTTAGCAATTGAAGTCTTTCTGAAGTTGGACTTACAGAAACATCTACTTTACTTCCATCTGCAATAGGCTCAACGTAACCAGCATCTTCAACTGCGAATCCTAATGGAGGTAATTCTAAACCTTTAGGCTCATCTAATTTTACTTCAATTCCATCTTCGTTTAGTAAAGTATCATTCATTGGATCGAAATCTAAACGCCCAGAAATTGCTATTGCAGCAACCATTTCTGGCGAACCAACAAATGCATGAGTATTAGGATTACCATCAGCACGCTTTGAGAAATTTCTATTAAACGAATGTACAATAGTATTTTTCTCATCGCCTTTTAAATCGCTTCTATCCCATTGACCAATACATGGTCCACATGCGTTTGTAAATATAGTGGCATCTAAATCTTCAAATATTTTAAGGATTCCATCACGCTCTGCCGTAAAACGAATTTGTTCAGAACCAGGATTAATTCCAAAATCAGATTTTGCTTTTATTTTTTTATCTACTGCCTGTTTAGCAATTGAAGCTGCACGAGTTAAATCTTCATAAGAACTATTAGTACAAGAACCAATAAGTCCCCAATCTACTTTAATTGGCCAACCATTTGCTTTAGCTTTAGGTCCTAACTCTCCAACTGGTGTTGCCAAATCTGGTGTAAAAGGTCCATTAAGATGTGGACGTAAAGTATCTAAATCAATTTCAATAACCTGATCAAAATAAGCTTCAGGATTAGCATACACTTCAGCATCAGCTGTTAGGTATTCTTTTATTTTATTTGCTTCGTCAGCTATATCAGCTCTATCTGTAGCGCGTAAGTAGCGTTCCATTGAAGCATCATAACCAAATGTAGATGTCGTAGCACCAATTTCTGCTCCCATATTACAAATAGTACCTTTTCCTGTACAAGATAAGTTTTTAGCACCTTCTCCGAAATATTCAACTATAGCTCCAGTACCACCTTTTACAGTTAAAATACCTGCAACTTTAAGAATAACATCCTTTGCAGACGTCCAGCCATTAAGTTTTCCTGTTAGTTTAACACCAATAAGTTTTGGAAATTTTAATTCCCAAGCCATTCCAGCCATAACATCAACAGCATCTGCTCCACCTACTCCAATGGCAACCATTCCTAATCCTCCAGCATTTACAGTATGAGAATCTGTACCAATCATCATTCCTCCAGGAAATGCATAGTTTTCTAGAACTACTTGGTGAATAATTCCTGCTCCTGGCTTCCAGAAACCTATTCCATATTTATTTGATACTGATGCTAAGAAATCGAAAACTTCATTACTAGTTTCATTAGCACGCTTTAAATCTGCTGCTGCACCTTGCTTTGCTTGAATTAAGTGATCGCAATGTACTGTTGTAGGAACTGCAACTTTAGCCTTCCCTGCTTGCATAAATTGCAATAAAGCCATTTGTGCAGTAGCATCCTGACAAGCAATTCTGTCTGGAGCAAAATCAACATAATCTTTACCTCTTACATAAGCTGTTGTTGGATTTCCATCCCAAAGATGCGAGTATAAAATCTTTTCAGAAAGCGTTAAAGGTTTACCTACTACTTCTCGTGCTTTATCTACACGTTCAGCCATAGTTGAATACACTTTCTTAATCATATCAATGTCAAATGCCATAAGTTTTATTTAAAGGATGAATATTTGTTTTTAACGTGTTGCAAAATTACAAATTTTTAATCATATTTAAAAATGTGTAACAAAATCTAAAAATTGATGAATATAATTCAAAGAATGATTTGTTTTTCATTGTATTTTTAGATATTCATAATTTTTTATAGAATAAAATAATAAATTAACAAAATAAATCTATTTAAATTTATTCTTAATTACAGAAGAATCTCTTAAATCTGTCATAGGCTTTTCATAAAATCTGTAAGCTAAGTACGATAAAATAATGGTCATAGATAAATAGACTATTATATAAATGATACTATCAAATTTCGGCAAATCATCTGATGGTAAATAATATTTAAGTAGTTGCAGTATTATTGAGTAATGTAAAACATACATTGCATAAGAAATAAGACTAATATAGGTTATAGGCTTTAATATTAACTTGGTAGCTGAATTTATCTGACTAAATAATGGCAGAGTAAGCATTATAGCTATTGTATTTATTGGTAAATACCAAACATTCCAAAACATTGGATAAGATTCAATAAAAAGTCTTTTAATTGGTATAATAGCATTTAATCCTAAAAATATTACAGCGCCTAAAAAAAACGCTAAGTATTTTATATGCTTCCAAAAATTTGGTCTAACTATAGAAATAAATGCGGCGAAAACACCAAAGTAAATTGCATCTATTCTATAAATAACAACGGCTTTTAAATTAGCATTCCAATATACCATGCTTCTTGTATGGACATTCAAACTATAAATCAATTTTGTAATTGTAAATAGCATAATTATCAAAAGTGTTATATATAAGAACAACTTATCCTTTGATAATTTTGTCTTTATAAACAAAGTACAATAAAGTAATAATGGACCAATAATGTATGCAAATTCTTCAATTGACAAGCTCCAGGACTCTATAAATAATGAGGGTGTTTCCCAAGCAAAATTTTGAATAAAAAACACATATTGCCATAGTGCTTCAGGTAATTTTATTCCTATATAAATTGCAATTCCAATATTTAGTATTAAAGCTAAATAATAGTTGGGAAGGGTTCTAAACCAACGTCTAACCCAAAAGTAAGACACGCTTTTAAAACTAAAATCTTCAGACAGATATAAGTTATAAATTATTCGTCCTATTAAAAACCCACTAAGTACAAAAAATATTTCTACACCAATAACTCCAGCAATACTCATCAAATCTGGAATGAATCCCTTGGTTTTTGGTATAATCCAAGTAATATGAGAAAACACAACTAAAAGTATTGCCACAGCTCGCATTAAATCTAAACCAAAAATTCGTTTGTCATAATTTATTTGCATAAAAAAATAGTACTTTTAATGTGTGAAGACTAATGTACTAAAATATTCAGTTTTATTATTGCTTTTAGCAATTTGTGTTGGTGGAATTTACTATCTAAATCTACCTAACAGACATAAAGCTATTGTTAAAACACAAATAAACCATAAGCTTGGATTGGTTGATAATACTTGGAATATTAACAGTACAGACTCTACAGTTTCATTAATTACTCCAACCTTTGTTATAGACAATATTTACAAATCTATGGAAGGACCAAAAGTGATGAGCTCTTTTCAATTAGATTATAAAAAAAACGAATTGGTTTGGATAACATCTTTTGAGACAAAGGCAATTAGCACTAATGAAATTGACCAGCTTTCAAACGATTATGTATGCCACACTAATGTAGATTTTTATGATGGTGAACACTATTCTCGTTGGAATCTTAATAACCGAATTGGAGAACAATACCCTAGATTAACATCGATGAGCAATGGTATTGAGCAATATGCCTTTCCTGAAGGGTTTGGATTTCCTGTTTTTACAAATGAAAATTTATTTTTAGCCACACAAACTCTAAACCACAATATTAAAACCGAACCGTTTTCTTTAAAGCATGAAATAAATATTGGATTCAAAAAACATAACAACACTATGAAGCCTTTAATGAGTAAAACGGTTTTTGTGATGTTACCATATAATAGTGAAAATCCATTTGAAGGATTGACAGAAAACAATCCAAACATGTGCCTTCCTGTTGAAACTAAAAACCACAGTTATATAAATAATAATGGAGAAAGTCTATCTGGGCATTGGGTGGTTTTCCCTGGAAAAGAAATGTATAAATATGACATTACTCACCAATTACAGCTTAAAGACAATACAACAATGCATCATATAGCAACGCATTTACATCCTTTTGCTGAAACTCTAGCATTTAGAGACAAAACGTTGGATTCAACTTTATTTATTTCTAAAGCAGAAAATTATATTGACAAAATTGGTCTTAAAAAAGTAACTTATTTTTCTAGTAAAGAAGGTATTATGCTCTATCCAGATCATGATTATGAGTTAGTACTAACAGTAAATAATACAACAAAAACAAATCAAGATATGATGGCTAGTATGTTTGTATTTTTATACGATAAGGAAATGGACAAAAAATTAAAAAGCTATAATCCTGCTCAATAATGAAAATAGTTTTACTTTTTTGTTTTTATTTTTTAGTTAGTTGTAATAGTAATGATAAAAACTTACCAGTTTTGAGTTATAAAATTGATGGTTCTGGAAACAAATCATACTATACTATAAATTACAAAGAGTTTACTAATCAGTTAGATGAAGACTTTAAAGTTTCTGATAAAGTTTTCATTGCTAACTTTTTCTTTACACGCTGCCCAAGTATTTGTCCTCCTATGCGATTACAACTAATAGATATTGCAGAAACATTTAAAAACGAAAATGATTTTATAATAATTTCTCATACTATCGATCCAGAAAATGATACTGCTCTTATATTAAAAGACTATCAGGAAGCTTCAGGAATTAAATCTAGCAAATGGCAGTTTTTACGTTCAACAGTTGAGAACACTAAACTACAAGCAGAACTTTACATGACTAACTTTAAACCTAACCAAGATGGTACAGATTTTTACCATAGTAGCTATGTTGCACTAGTTGATAGAAAACAACAAATAAGAGGGTTTTATAATATTTTAGCTGCTACAGATGTAGAGCGACTAAAAAAAGATATTAATATATTATTGAATTAGAATAAACTCTTAATTATCTGATCGTCTGAAATACCTTCGGCTTCAGCTTTGTAGTTTTTAATAATTCTATGACGAAGTATTCCGCTAGCAACGGCTTGTACATTTTCGATATCTGGAGAAAATTTACCATTAATTGCAGCATGAGTTTTTGCTGCAAGAATTAAGTTTTGCGAAGCTCTTGGTCCTGCTCCCCAATCAACAAACTCTTTTACTAAATCTGGAGCTGTTGTTCCATTAGGACGTGTTTTGCTAACCATAGTCACAGCATACTCTATAACATTATCAGCAACTGGAATACGACGAATTAACTTTTGAAAATCGATAATCTCTTGGGCAGAAAATAATGGATTTACAGTTGCTTGCACATCTGTTGTAGTCGATTTAACAACTTGTACTTCTTCAGTAAATGAAGGGTAATCTAAATTTATAGCAAACATAAAACGGTCTAATTGTGCTTCTGGTAAAGGGTAAGTGCCTTCTTGCTCAATTGGGTTTTGTGTTGCTAATACAAAATATGGTAAACTTAATTGGTAATGATGACCAGCAACAGTTACTGCTCTCTCTTGCATAGCTTCTAATAATGCTGCTTGAGTTTTTGGAGGTGTTCTGTTAATCTCGTCTGCTAGGATAATATTGGCAAATATTGGTCCTTTTATAAACTTAAAGTGTCTGTTTTCATCTAAAATTTCACTACCTAATATATCGCTAGGCATTAAATCTGGAGTAAACTGTATACGTTTGAAATCTAAACCTAAAGCTTGTGCAATGGTATTAACCATTAACGTTTTTGCTAAACCAGGAACACCAATTAATAAGGCATGACCACCAGAGAATATTGAAATAAGGATTTGATTTACTACCTCATCCTGACCAACAATTACTTTAGCTACTTCGTTTTTTAAACTTTTATATTTATTTACAAACTGTTCTACAGCTGCTACATCAGACATATACTATTCTTTTTTTAGCCAGTTACTATTAAAGTCACAATCTCTATACTCACCATTTATATTGATGTAAGTATCTTTAATTTTTTCGTTTTGCCATTTTTCAATTTCCTGATACTGTTTATCTTGTTCTGCTAAATTTTTAATTTTTAAATAATCTCTGGCAAAATCAGCTTCATGTTCATCTATTCTATCAGTAACTGTAAGTATTTTAAACTTTACTCTGTTAATTCTATCTTCATCTTGAAGCACTAAACTCAACTCGTTGTCTTTAAGATTTTGTATTTGAGAATATAATTCAGGATCCATTTTTGTTAACTCAAAACTGTAATCTTGAGTACGAGGGTTGATTAATTGTCCTCCATCATTTCTAGTTTCTTTTTCGTCACTAAATTGTCTTGCTGCATCAGAAAATGTTATTTCTCCATCAATAACACGTTGTCTTATAGTATTGATTTTTTCTTTTGCCTCGTTAATTGACGCTTGTGTTACTTCTGGGCGTAGTAATATATGACGAACATCATATTCTTGTCCTCTAATTTTTTCTAGTAAAATAATATGGTATCCAAAATCTGTTTCAAAAGGGTCTGAAATTTCGCCTTCTTCTAATGAGAAAGCAACATCTCTAAACTCTTTAACCATTTGTGGTCGTTTTCTATTAAGTGTATACATTCCACCATCTTTTCTTGAAGCTATATCGTCAGAATACAATACCGCTTTAGAAACGAAGCTTGCTCCATTTTCAATAATATCAGCTTTAAAAGATTTCAATCTATCAATTACCTTTTTCTTTTCTTCTTCAGATATTTTTGGTATTACTACAATTTGAGCAACTTTTAGTTCTGTACCAAAAATTGGACGATCATCTTTTGGAATACCATTAAAATATTCTCTTACTTCTTCAGGAGTAACTTCAATATCTTCAACAATTTTTCGTTGCATATCTCCAGCTAATTTCCCTTCTTTATTTATTTCAAATATTTCGTCACGCAAACTCTGCTCTGAATCCTTATTATAAAATTTTAACATATCTTCCATTGACCCATTAAACTCTGCCAAAATAGAGTTTAGTTGTTGATCAACAAATGAACGTATTTCTAACTCATTTACTGTAATACTATCTTGTATGGCATGATGTGCATATAACTTATCTTCCAACAGCTTACCAAACAATTGGCAACGTGTAATATCTGTAGTTGAAACTCCTCTAGCCTTTAATTGAACAAATTCTTTATCAATATCAGAATCTAATATTACATAGTCTCCAACAACACCCACTACGCCATCTATTTTAACACGTTGGTTACTAGTATTTATAGTGTCTTTTTTTGATTTAGCTTCAACTTTGTCTTCTATAACTTCTTGAGCCGAATTAATATTAAAACTTAAAAGCGTTAATAAGGTAAGTGTTAACTTAGTGTTAGTTGTAAATTTCAAATTGATTGTTTTTAATTGCATCTTTTGTAATATCAGTTTCAAGTTGTTTTATCAACTCTAATTTTCTTTTGTTAATTATAATTTGATTTATAGTAGGTCTAACGTACTCTAATGGCGCATAATCGTTTTGCAATAACACATCATTAATTTGCATCAAATATAGGCTTAAAGAATCTTTGAGTTGTATAAAATTAGATTTTTTTAACAGTTCTTTTTTGTTCTCTGCATTGACTACAGGAATTTTATGCATCACTTGAGAAGTCTTAATCCATGTTGAATCCTTTAATGAATAAGATTTGAATTGCACAGAGATAGAATCTAAAAACTTCTTATCCTTTTTTGTGTATCTTTTAAAACGATTTTCTATATCGTCTTTATTAAGAGCATTTAGCGGAATATTTATATATCTGAATTTTATTAGCTCTTCGTTTAGTTTAAAGGTTTCTTTATTTGTTTCGTAAACTTTTTTTGCCTCTTCTGGAGTCACCAATGTATCCATTGTTTTATTTACTAATGCTTCTAAATAAGCTTTTGTAAATAAGTCTTTTTTATACTGCTCTACTAGTTTAATAAATTCTTGTTGTTGCTCTTCTGGTAAGTTACGCTCAGAGCCATCAACTAGTAATAACTGAGTTGCCCAACGTGTAATGAATCCGTTTACAACAAGTATACTGTCTTTTGGTGAAGTTCCTTCAGCCACTAAACCTTTAATATCATCTTCATATAAATAATTATCGTTTACTCTCGCTACAGGAATCCTATCATCTGATTCTTTAAAAAAATTACATGATAATAAAGAACAAAAGCAAACAAGAATAGTTATATGACTTTTTTTAATCAATTTAATTTAGTTTTTAATTTGAGATTTCACCTTAGTTAATACATCTTCATTCACTATTACTTTGTAGCGATTATTTAACATGTTTAACCAGTTTTCTTCAATAAATCCTTGATAATCGCTAGTTGCTTTTCCTTTTGCCTCATCAAAAGTTTTATTTGAAGCTGGTTTTATACTATTAATTAAAATTACATGAAAGGCATCATTATAATTATAAATTTTTGAAACACCTTCTTTAAGTTCTAAATCAATTGGTAATGATTGATTAGTGGTCTCCATAAGTCCTTTTGTAAAAATTACTTTTTGGATTTTATCAGAGTTTAATTCTTGACTAATATCTTCATCAGAATTACCTTTATTCATTAAGGCTTTAACTTTTTCAATGTCTTTTTGTTTTGCAGCTGTAGCAATAACAACATCTACTCTAGTATTCCAAACATAAGTAGACGCATTTTTTTCAAAATAAGTTTTTAGACCAATGCTGTCGTTTATTGCTGCACTCCACACTTCTTTCTCCATTAAATCAAACAATAACAACCCATCTCTATATTCTTTTAAAATTTGAGCAAAATCTTCATTTACAAACTCTAAATTTTCTTCATGGTAAGCTAATATTACAGCTTCTTGATATGATTTATATTCCTTTCTTACAATATCACTAAATGCCATTTGTTTTTCAAAATAGGCTTTTTGAACAGCAGCTAAATGATTTGCAAAATCACTATACAATACTGTTTTACTACCAACTTTAAACAGTTCTTTGTTTGCTTCTACATTAGAAGGCACTATCCATCCTCTAGAGAAATAACTTGGTGTTAAAATAGATTCAAAATAAATTAATGCTTTCTCATTATCTTTCACATCGTATTGCTTTTTAAGCTTACTAGCTAAAGCGTCATTAATAAGGCTAGAGCGTGAATCTCTTTTAACTCTATTTTCTACTTCATTTTTAATTTTTTCGATTGGTTGCAAACCTTCTTTACTAATCAACTTAATAATGTGCCAACCGTAATTAGATTTAAAAGGTTTAGATATTTCGCCTTTTTCTTTAAGGCTAAACGCCACTTTTTCAAACTCTTGTGAGCTTAATTGACCTCCTGTAAATGGAGTAAGAAGACCTCCTTTATCTGATGAACTTTTATCTTCTGAAAACTGTTTTGCTAATGATTCAAAATTTTCACCTTGATTAATCTTTTTATAAATTTCATTTATACGAACCTCAGGATTAACCAAACTATCTTTTTGGTTATTCATTATCATTATATGCTCAACGGTAATCTCACCAAGTGTTGGTCTTTTATCTTCCACAATAACAATATGGTAACCAAATCGGGTTCTAAAAGGCATAGAAATCTCTCCTACTTTAGTGCTAAACGCAGCATTTTCGAAAGGATAAACCATTTTAAAAGCTGAAAAATAACCTAAATCTTCAGCAAAAACCGTCTCACCATCATGAACTTCACTTTTGACTTTTTCAAACCCTTCACTCAAAACACGTTTACGTAAATCGATTAATTGGTTATAAACATTAAGAGTATCTTTTTCGTTCTCATCAATTCTAACTAATACATGCTTAGCTTTTATATCGTAAGCCATTCTGTCGTAAGCCTCTTTTATTAAAGCTTCTGTTACATTAGAATCAGACATATAGTTTTTAGATAATTGCTTTTTGTATCCTAAAAACTCTCTTTTATAAGAAGGTATTGTATCTAAACCTAAACGTTTAGCTTCTTTAATTTTAAGTTTATAATTAATAAATAATTGCAAATAAGTATCTACATCTTTTTGTGATTCGTCTTTAACTAAATCTAAGTTTTTATTATAAACTCTAACAAACTCTGTAGCACTAACAGGCTCGTCATCAACAGTAAATAAAACATCGTCAGAGCTTTTTTGAGCAAGACTATTTGCTGTTATAAACAGCGACAAAAAAAATATTGAAAATTTAAAATTCATAACTTAAACTAATTAACAATTACAGCAAAAATAACACAATTAACACATTATGCAAGTTGCTTTTTTGAAACGACCATAATATTGTTTTAGTATGCCTTTAAACATAAGATTTTCATAAAAAATATAGCCTAATTTGCTAATTAACTAATTTTTTAGCTATTGAACTTTCAATGACTATTTTTTTTTAGAATCTGTATATCTTTATAACTTCTATTTTTAAAATAAAAATGAAATATACTACTGAAATAATTGTTGAAGTACCAATTGAAACATTCATTAAAAAATTTGACAGTGCCGAAAACATGAAACATTGGCAAAGAGGTTTAGTTTCTGTAGAGCATGTTTCTGGTGACCCTGGTCAATTAGGCGCAAAAATGAAATTAAATTATAAAATAGGTAAAAGAGAGTTTACTTTACTTGAAACCATAACACATCGCAATTTACCATATGAGTTTCATGGCACATATACTATGAAAGGTATTCATAATACTCAAGAAAATTATTTTAAATCTACAGATGAAGGTTATACAAAATGGACCTCTGTAAGTGATTTTATGCCTTTAAACTTCACAATGCGAATTATGACGTATTTAATGCCAAAAGCTTTTAAAAAACAATCCTTAAAGTACATGAAAGACTTTAAAAACTTTGTGGAAAAAGGTGTATCTGTATCAAATGCGTAAACTAAAACTTATTTGGGATTTTAAAGGACCTACAGCGAGTAAAATTGCTGAACACCATCTCATACATTTAAAAGAATACATCAATATTAATAATGTAGAAGTATTAGCTACAGGAAATGAAGTTATAAACGAACTTCATTCAATAGCTTTTATTGTAGTGAATGAAAGTGATATGAAGCCAATTAGAGATATACTAAAACCACATAGAGGACAGGTATATCAACTTTAATTACAATAGTTTTTAAAAATTAAAGTTATAATTAAACTTACCTGTAAAAATCAACCTATGGTAAATAAAACCACTATATTATTAATTAGTTTGCTTTTTATAATTACTAATAAAGTTTTATCGCAAACAATAGAACCTAACAGCACACATGAAAAATGGGAGTTTGTTTTAGAAGATACTGGCGATGTACTTCAAATAGCTATTCCAGTAGCTGCTGGGCTTACAACACTTTTTAAAAAAGATTGGGATGGAACAAAGCAATTTGTATTCTCTTATGCTACGAGTTTAGTAGTAACACATTCTTTAAAAAAAATAATTCGAAAAGAACGTCCTGAAGATAGAAACTTATACGATGCATTTCCTTCAGGGCATACAACTTCGGCCTTTTCCGGAGCATCATTTATTCAAAGACGTTATGGTTGGAAATATGGTAAATGGGCTTATTTAGGCGCAGCTCTCGTAGGCGTTAGCAGAATGGAAGGTCCAGATGGATGGCATGATATTTGGGATGTGTTAGCAGGTGCAGTAGTTGGCATTGGCAGCACTTATATATTTACTACGCCTTACGAAAAAAGCAAAATAGATGTCGGATTTTCATCAAATGGCGACACACATGTTCTTACTTTAATTTATAAATTCTGATATCAAATAATAATTAAAAATCAACAAACAATATTTATTGTATTTTGCAACCCTTAAAAAACTAAACAAAATGAAAAAAACTTTACTTACTATTATTATCGCATGTATTGCTATTACAAACTTTTATGCTCAAAGAGCTATCTCCGAAGAGGTTAGTTATTTTGATATAAGAATACCAAATCAACCATTAGAGAGTTCGGTAAAAACTTATAAAGTAATTGTAGATACACCTTATACCTTAACTGTTGAAGAATTAGAAGCACAATCTAAAGCCGATTTTGAAGCTGAAAAAGCTAACTATGGTAATATTCTTAAAGAAAGTGAAGCAGAATATCAAGATCGCTTAGCTAATCATGATGACGAAGTAAAAAAGGCAGAAGCTCGTTATGACAAAGAAATGGCAGATTTTAAAGACCTTTCGTTATTAGAGCGCCTTGCATTAACTGACCAAGGTAAAAAGCCACAACTTATAGTCCCTTCTAAACCAACATATGTTAAGCCTAGAGAGCCTCAATATATTCAACCTAACCTTGATGACCATTTAATTTTTGATAATAAAGTGCTTGCAGATGGTGTTGAATTACTAGGTTATGAAAAAGGAGGATCAGACGTTTTGTTTATCATTAACATTTCAAAAATGGTGTTTCAAGATAATGGAGGACAAACATTTTATAGTCAACCAACAACATTAAAAGTTATGAAAGGAAGCGCTGTTATTAATGAGAAAACTTTTGATAACGAATTCCAATTTTTAACCTCATCGTCTAGTAATACCATTAATCTAGATCGTCATGAAAAAAATAACGTTAATAAAATAATGAGAAATATATCTACATATATAAATGAAGAATTTGGTCATATACCAGTAGCTTCAAATATTATGATAGAATATCCTAAAAATAAAGACAGAGAATACGACGCTCTTGAAAATGCAAAAATTAAAGCTCTTTCTGCTTACAGAAAACTTAAAAAAGATGCCACTACAGAAACTAGAGAACGTGCAAAATCTGAGTTAGAAGCTGTAAGAGAAGTTTGGAAAGCCGAACTTGCTAAAATAGATTACAACGACAAAAAAGCTGTAATGAACAAAGATGTTGCTAAAATGATTTTCTTCAATCTTATGCGTGTTGATATCAGTTTAAAAGATAAAGCTCAAGCTGAAGAAACTCTAGCTGCAATGCAAGAAAAACGTATTGATTTAGATTTAAGTTACGACGAGAAAAACACATTTACACGTTTAGAAGAGCAAGTATATAAAATGTAAGAAATGACAAAAAACATAATAATCTCTGCAATTGCTATCCTTACTTTAAACTTTGGATTTGCCCAAACATTCCAAACACAAGTTGGACCAAGCTTCAAAAAAGAAAGTGAAAAAGATATTTATCATATTGTATTCCCTTCTGCTTATGGATTTATGACACTTCATCATTTAGACAATGTAATGATGGATAATACTAAAGCAATGGTTTTAACCAAATATGACCAAACGATGCAATCTATTGAAACTAAAACTTTCAATTTGCCTAAATTAGGTCAACGAGCTGCCGATTTACAACGTGTTATTGAGTTAGACGATAAGTTAATTTTCTTATCAACCTCAATGGATAAAAAAACTGGTGCTCATCAAGTTTTCGCACAAGTATACAATCAAAAAGATAATAGTGTAAGTGCTGAAAAAGTATTAGCTTCAATACCAATTGAAGGTTATTCAAATTCTGGATATTACCAAATTGCTGTGTCTCCAAATCAGTCTAAAATAGCTATTTATGCAAATATGCCTTTCGAAAAGAAGATGCAGGAAAAAGTTCAGGCATGGATGTATGATATTGAACTAAACAACCTTTGGGAACATTCAGAAACGTTAAGTTTTGAAAGTGAAAGAGCTTATCAAGAAGAAACTTTCGTTAGTAATGAAGGTCAGCTATATGTATCTAAAGTGACCGATTTTTATAAAAAAACTAGAACTACTCATCTTTTAAAATGTAATGGTAAATCTTTTGAGAGTTCTGTACTATCAGCCGATGGTTTTCAACCAATGGACATGTCACTTATTAATGTAACTGGAAAGCCAATGTTAGTTGGGTTTTTCTGGGATGGTACAACAGGAATTATAAAAGTAAATTCTGAAGAAGGTAATGATAATGATGGCGCTTTTTTATATGATTTATCTGAAAGCAAATTAATAGGTATTCATAAATGGAGTACTTCTTTAAACACAAGTGATCTTAAAAGTCTTGAAGTTGTTGATGTAAAAGTTATTGGTGACGATATTTTTATGATTGGTGAAAAAAGATTGGAAAAAAGTGAATTCAGAAAAAATGGCTCTACTCCTACTATGGATTTAGATTATTTCTACACTTTTGGGTCTAGCGTTATAGTAAATTTAGATACTAAAGGCACACTTAAAAGTTTTACACCTCTTATGGGTTCAAAACTATATAAAAACACAGATAAAGAAAAAGGATCTGTTGCTGCTTTATATCTAGAAAATGGCTTACATATATTTTCTAACAACGATTATATTCGCTGCGATTCTTTTTTTACACAAAACAAAGCAACTTTTAACTCTCCTTCTGTTAGGCCAAACGGAATAGGAACAACTCCATATATTATTCCTGCTACTGTAAGTGAAGTAAAAAAATATAATTTAGTGTATTATATTACTAATTATGGTGACCAATATTGGTTGAATAAAATGAGTTGGTAAAATTTATCTTTCAATAATAAAAAACGTCCTAAAAGTGAATTTACTCTTAGGACGTTTTTAGTTATATTTAATACAATTAAGAATTAAGACGCAACCTTTTTACAAAAAACACATCTATAAAAAAAGTGTTAACTTGTTAATATATAACTATATGAGAAATTTAATTTTACTTTTCATTTTTACAATTACATTAATTTCATGTAATAATGATGATTCGCAAATAGATAAAAATACAACCAATAGTGTTGTTTTATTAAAAGTTGATTTTTTAACTAGCACTTTTGAAGGCGGAAAAGAGATTGTTTTCCCAGAGGCAAACACATTCACAATTACGCATACTTATCATCCACCAGGTGATTTTGGAAGTGTACAATTATATTATCAAGAATTAAATCAATTGTTATTTGATGGTGATATTATTTGGATGGGATTAGGAGACGTATCATATCCTTCAACAATAGATTTACCAGAAACATTTACTACTGTTAACTCAAATTTACCTTTACCTAACTTAAATCAGTTTAAGAAAGTAATGTATGATGAGTTTGCTTATTATCCAGACACAATTGATTATTCCAGTATTTGGAACTCAATATCTAATTTAGAAATTGTCAATAATTATTTAAACACTAATCCTAATGGAAAAATAAATTTATTCCTATATAAACCAAGTGTTGGAATTGGTAATCCAGCAGATTGGGATTGGTACATTATACTTAAAAATTAAGTCTTTTATTAAAGGTTATCTCGAATAATTAGGAGATTCTTTTGTTATAGTAACATCGTGTGGATGACTTTCATTTATACCTGAAGCAGTAATTTTTACAAACTGTCCCGTGTTTTGTAATGTTGCTATATCTTTCGCTCCGCAATAACCCATTCCTGCACGTAAACCACCAACAAACTGATGTATACTCTCAAATAAATCGCCTTTGTATGGCACACGACCTACAATACCTTCAGGAACTAATTTTTTAATATCGTCTTCAACATCTTGAAAATAACGGTCTTTACTACCTTGCTTCATGGCTTCAACAGAACCCATTCCTCTATACGATTTAAACTTACGTCCTTCATAAATTATGGTCTCTCCAGGTGACTCTTTTGTTCCTGCTAATAACGATCCTAACATAACTGTGTCTGCTCCAGCAGCAATAGCTTTTGGTATATCTCCTGTATAGCGTATTCCACCATCTGCAATAACTGGAACTCCACTACCTTTAATAGCTGCAGCAACTTCTAATACTGCAGAAAATTGTGGAAAACCAACACCAGCTACTACTCTTGTTGTACAAATAGAACCTGGCCCTATTCCAACTTTTACTGCATCTGCACCTGCTTCAACTAAATATTTAGCTGCTTCGCCTGTAGCTATATTTCCAACTACAACTTCTAATTTAGGAAACTGCTGTTTTATAGCTTTTAAAATAGTTACCACTCCTTTTGTATGACCATGAGCTGTATCAATAATTACTGCATCGACACCAGACTTAACTAGTGCTTCTGCTCTATCAACAGCATCTGCAGTAACACCAAGTGCAGCCGCAACACGTAAACGACCAAAACTATCTTTATTAGAAATTGGTTTTTGAGTCAGTTTTGTAATATCTCTAAATGTAATTAATCCTGCAAGTTTGTAGTTATCATCTACAATAAGTAATTTCTCAATTTTGTTTTTTTGAAGAATACCTTCAGCTTCTTGCAACGAAGTACCAACTGGAGCTGTTACTAAATTATCTTTAGTCATCACTTCAATAATTGGTCTGTTATTATCTTTTTCAAAGCGTAAATCACGATTTGTAACAATACCTTTTAAAGCACCTTTATCATCAACAATAGGAATTCCGCCAATACTATGTTCTGCCATATTTTGCTTGGCATCTAAAACCTTAGCAGTTAGTGGAAGTGTTACAGGATCAGTAATCATTCCGCTTTCAGCACGTTTTACTTTACGAACTTCGTTAGCTTGCTCTGCAATAGTCATATTTTTATGCAACACACCAATACCTCCTTCGCGAGCAATAGCAATAGCCATAGCGCTTTCGGTAACTGTATCCATAGCTGCGGAAACAATAGGAATATTGATTTTAATATTACGTGTAAATTGTGTTTGAATATTGACTTCGCGAGGAAGTACTTCAGAGAAAGCTGGAACTAAAAGGACGTCGTCGTAAGTTAGTCCTTCACCTACTATTTTATTTTGATGTGCTATCATTTTGCAATTAAAATTTAATTGCATGCAAAGATACAATTATTATTGCTAATACCGTTTTAAGTGAATATTATTTATTTTATTTCTGAAATACTATATGGTCTAAGTATGTTTAATGCATAATTGAATCGCTCTTGAGGATTGGCAATATCGCCTTCAAATCTAATCTGTTTGGGCACAACTAAACTATACAAAAACTTTCCTTTTGCCATCCGTTCAATCTTTTTTAAACTACGCTCATCCATCAAAAGATAAATATCTTCAATCCAAACAAACTGCTCTTCATATAAAATAGTTTTATCCCAATTTAAAGCTTCTTCACCTCTTAAAACAGTTTCAGACAGATATACTTCTTGTAAAAATTCAAACGAATTAAAAAACACTTCTTCACTCCCTTGATTAGCATAAGCTTTAACCTTTTTATTGGTAAAAATACTATAAGGAAATGCTTCAACTAATCGCAATTTTTTCGAAATATAATAAGCCATTTTTGGCCACACTACTTCATGCTCTTTAGTATCTAGTTTAGCAATTATCCAAGAGTAAAAATCTCGACGTTGCTGAATTGAAGTATACTCTTCTGGTTTATTATTTGTGAGATTGTAAGTGTTTGCTTTTTGCCAAACATCTGTATTGTGCATTCTATCAGATTTTAGCCAATCTTGAGGCAAGAGTTCATTATTTTGAGTTAACTCCTGATAGTATTTTAGGCTTTTCCATTCTCTGGAGAATGTTGTAAAAGAAAAAAGTAATAAAATTGAAAAGACTATTAGCTTCATGTATATGTATTCAATGTCGAATAAATATACGAGAATTTATGCTGTAGTGGTTTTATTTTTAAACAATTGAAATAAGATGATTAGCACTGATGCTGTAAAAGTTAATGTCATTAGAATACCTGAAAGCATTACAATATATTTCATCCAAAGCAATCCTGTCCACAGTAAATATAAGCCACCAAAAGTAAGAACTACTGATACAAAAGGCTCTACAATTAAAAACAGTTTTAGTTTATGATTAAGCTTTGTTGTACTCAAAACTAATCCAACTAAAAAAAAGATAATCGACATCGATAAAATGTGATTATGTACTAAAGTGAGCATTTCCTGTTCACTTTTTTTAAACTTCATAACTTCCGCGTCTTCATCGGCTTCGTTTCCTAAATACTGCTCTTCAATACCATTTGGAGCTGCAGATGACGTTTCACCAACAAAAAGTAGTCCTGTATAAAAACCAATACTTAATACTAAAATAAAAGCACCTATAAGTAGCTTAATTTCTTTTGGTAAAGTATATATAAGACCGTTTAGCTGCATTATAAGATGTTTTTAGAATGAAGTATTTTTAATGATTTTAATAAATCATTCATAGCATTTGTCATTGACCGAACTGAAATTGTAGCACCAGAAATAGCAACTACAGTATCATTATATCTCAACTCGTCATTTTGTGTTTTACCAATAAACTGTTGCAACCAACGCTTGCTACCAATTTCGCCTCCATAATCTTCTCTGTAAACTAATATTTTGGCCTTTTTTACAATTAAATCAGTATCTAATAGTACTAAATAATCAAACTCATCAGTTTTACTTGGCGCTTTAGACACATAAGCATAACCTATAGTTTTTGTTTTAGATTTTATTTCGAATAAATTATCTGAACCAAATTTTGAAGGTAAATTAGAAGCTACTTTTGCATCAATAATTTTAGATTTAAACTCAAATACCTCAACATTATATGTGTCTTTAATTTCCTTATCTACCTTTTTTTGAAGGTGCTTTGGAAGTCCAAAAGACAAAAAAACAAATGCTGTTAATAAGATTGTAAATTGTTTAAATTTCATTTTGCAAAGGTATTTAATTAATTGTTGTTAGTACAACATAAATGCCAAATAGCTAAAGAGAAAATTTCTTTTCACCTTTAGCCACAGGACAATTAAAAACTAATTCACTCTAAAAATATTTTTGTTTCTAGAACCATACGCCTAATCCAACATTTAATTGGTTTGGTAAATCTGCATTGGTCGCATTATCTTTTATTTGATAATCTGCTTTTACTACTGCTCCAGGAGCTACTTTATAGCTTAATCCTAAAGTCCATTCGTTTCTATTATAAGCATCATTCTTTACTAAACCACCATCAACAGAGGCATGAGTATCATAATCTTCATAGCGTGCAAAAGCAAATAATTGTTGTTGTTTATCTGTAGGTAACAAATTATATGCAGCCTCTAAATACCAACCTTGTAAAGCACTTCCTAAATCTGTTGAGTATAATGTGTTATAATCTTCTGTATCATTTAAGCTAGCATATATAAATTGACCTCTTGCTGTAAAACGTTGGTATGCATAGCGTGCATCAAAACCTAACATTGAAATTCCTACTGAAGAACCATCTATATCATCTACATCATCTTCAGCTTGAGTACGTCCAAAATATCCTGATAAACCTAAACGTAATCCTGGTAAGCCATAGTAATCTAATTTAGCTGCAAAGTTTGGAGAATCTATTGTAGATTGAATTCCTTTTTGACGTCCATTACGTAATGCGTTACTACCACCTAAAACCTTTGTACCATTTACAGATGCAAAACCATTAAATACGTAAGCTTGATATCCTAAAGATATTTCATTAAAACGACCTGAAACTCCAGCACCTATTTCTCTCCACGTTGTTGGTACAATACTTCCATCTATACTTGGTCGCTCAACTCCATTAAAAGTAGTTGGTTCATGATATTCGTTTACGATTCCCATTGGCACTAACATTAAACCTCCACGAAGGTTAACATTATCTGATAAGTTATACTGCAAAAAAGCTTGCTCTACAAATACTTCTTCAACATGCTCTAACTCAATTTCTGTTACAAATTGTACTTTATCATTAAACTTGTAACCAAAAAGTAATACTAAACGCTGTACATCTAATTCTCCATTATTTCCTTCAGGTTGGTTATAAGTAATCTCACCATAACCACCAACTGTTACACCGCTATTAATATTTCCAGACAGAATACGTTGCGCAGCATTTTGTTGATTTTGAGGGTTTGTTGATAAAGAATCTGGTACTGTTTGCGCAAAAGAAGTTGCGCATATAAAACTTGCAAAAAGTAGGGTTAATTTTTTCATTTTTTTGATTGTTGTTGTTTTTATTTAGACTTGTTATAAATAATTATTTCTAATTCGAGTGCAAAAATAATAGGACATTTTAATTTTGCAAAGTTTATTTAGACTTATTTTAAATAAAAAAAATTAAGATTATCTAACTAATTAATTAACAACGATTAAGAGAATAAAAAATTAATGGTAAGCTGTGAAAATTTTTGTGGCCTCATTATAGGCGCTTTCAAAACTTAATGCGTTTAAGCTGTTGTTTTGTTTAGAAGTAAAATATGATAATAGTTTTTCTGTTGGCATATTGCCAGTAAGATCGTCTTTTGCCATTGGACAGCCACCAAAACCCTGTATTGCACCATCAAAACGTTTGCATCCTGCTTTATAAGCTGCATCAACTTTTTCAAACCATGTATTAGGTGTTGTATGTAAATGGGCGCCAAACTCAATTTGTGGGTACTTTGGTATTAAATTAGAAAATAAATAGTCGATATTTTCAGGATTAGATGTTCCTACAGTATCACTTAACGATAGTATTTTTACTCCCATTTTAGCCAAACGTTCAGTCCACTCGCCTACTATTTCTACATTCCAAGGGTCTCCATAAGGATTACCAAATCCCATTGAAATATAAACTACAACCTCCTTATTGGTTTTATTAGCAATCTCTAAAATCTCACTTAAAGTTACTACAGATTGCGCTATGGTTTTGTGTGTATTACGCATTTGAAAGTTTTCGGAAATAGAAAACGGATAACCAAGATAATCTATCTCACCATGTTTAGAAGCATCTTCAGCTCCTCTTGTATTGGCAATTATAGCAAGTAATTTACTAGAGGTTTTTGATAGATCTAATTTTGATAAAACTTCTGCTGTATCTACCATTTGAGGTATTGCTTTTGGAGACACAAAACTACCAAAATCAATAGTATCAAAACCAACTCTTAATAACGATTGAATGTACTGTACTTTTTTATCAGTCGGAATAAAGTCTTTAATGCCTTGCATAGCATCTCTAGGACATTCAATGATTTTTACTGGCTTTGACATTCAGCTTTAATTAGATTGTAAAATTACCATTATTTTTCTGATAGTAAAATGAAAATTGCAATACCAACAAATACTATGATTTGCAACCATTTAAGTATAAAACCTACATTCTTATGCTTTTTTATATATTCTGAAATTAATCCTGAAAGGACAGCTATAATAGAGAATATAATAAACGATACGATCATAAAAATGAACCCTAAAACATAAAACTGTGTAATAGTGCTTAACGTATTACTAAACAAAAAACCTGGAAAAAATGCCAAAAAGAAAATAGACACTTTTGGGTTTAAAACATTCATAATAAACCCTTGTTTAAATAATTGTGTAGTACTTTTTTTAGGGATATTATTAGAATTTAAACTCAATTCAGCATCGCTTTTATATACATTAAAAGCTAAATAAAGCAAATACAATGCTCCAAAAAGCTTAATAATAAAAAACAGTGAGTCATTTTGTTTTATAATTGCTGAAACACCAAAAGCTACTAAAGTAGTATGAACTAAACACCCAGTTATTAGCCCACAAACCGTTGCTATACCATACTTTTTTCCATTAACTAAACTTTGCATTAAAACATAAATATTATCTGGCCCAGGAGAAATTGCTAAAGCAGAAGTAGCTAGTATAAATGATAGTAAAAGGTCGTAGTTCAAGTTGGCTTTATTTTTTAAGTAAAAATAATATTAAAAAAAGTAGCAAAAAAATGTAAGTAACCCTTACTTATTTTCGACATAATTATTTCAATACTAACTCTATACAAATGAAAAACTTTACTCAAACCTTAAAAACCCCAATTTTTCTCTTTGCATTACTCACTGTCCCAAGTGTTTTTGCGCAATCTGTAGCAAATTATGATGTGTCAATAACTACAATATGGAATACAACAGATCATACTTCAGTACCTGGAAACGCGCATTGGTCTGATCTTATTGGAGCAACACATAATACAGAAAATGAATTTGTAGATTTAGGTGTTTTAGCAACTTTAGGTATTAAAAATGTAGCTGAAGGTGGTGATAATGGTGCAATTACTAATGAAATAAATTCAGTTATTACTGCAGGAAGAGCTGACCAATTATTACAAGACGACTTCCCTTTTGCAGCAGTTAGCACAGCTGGTTTTACAGGTTTACAAGTAAGTGAAGACTTTCCTTTTATAACTTTAGTATCGATGGTTGCGCCAAGTCCAGATTGGTTTATTGCAGTAAATAGTTTAAACTTAAGATCAGGAAATAATGCAATAAATAATGGATGGAAAGATACATTTACACTGGATGTTTTTGCTTATGATTCTGGTACAGATAGTGGTACTAATTATACTTCATCAGATAACCCAAATGCTCCAGTGCCAGTGTTTATGATAACAGGATTCCCTATTAATGGAAATAAAATGGCAACCATAACATTCACTTATAACTCATCTACATTAAGTGTTGAGAATTTTAATTCTGTGAAAAAAGTTGAAATCTACCCTAATCCATCTTACGGAATTGTAAACATAAAAACCTCTGGTGCAAATAGTGTTGCTTTGGCTTCTATATACGATGTTTTAGGAAAACGTGTTGGTAATTTTAAAAACATTACTCAATCAGAGAATTTTAAAATAAATACTTCAAACTTTAAAGGCGGAATTTATGTTTTAAAACTTAGTTTAAGTGATGGTTCAATTGTTTCAAGGAAGCTTATCTTGAACTAAATCAGACATCTAAAAATTTATACAATCCTTTGTTTTTAACAATATTTGGCTATTTTTACCCAATAAATATTAACCTACTAACTAATGATTATTAGATTTTTACCTCTAAAAAACATATTCTTTGTTTTAAGTATAGTACTATTAGTTTCTTCAAATGGTTATTCTCAAGTAGAGCCTGTTTGTGGTTTTGTTGCTACACCTGAAGCTCAAGAACGATTTGAAAGACTTCTTCCTCAAATTAAAAAATATGAGCAAGAATATTATAACAAGTCTTTATCAAGATCATCAACAGCTATAAGCTCTATTCCTATTAAAGCCCATATTTTAAGAACATCATCTGGTACTGGTGGTTTAACTGTTACTCAGTTGAATGATGCAATTGCAAATATGAATGCGTATTATGCAAATGCATATATAGAATTCTTTTTATGTGATGGAATAAACTATATAGATGATTCAACATATTATGACTTTGAAACTGATGAGCAAGGTGCATTAACAACTGCTAATAATGTAAATAATGTTATAAATATTTATTTTGCGAATACAGTAACAAGTAGTAGTTCTGGTGGTGGATTATGTGGTTATGCATATTTTCCTGGTGGACCAGAAGTTATTTTAATGGACAATGGTTGCGCAATAAATGGTAGCACATTACCTCACGAAATGGGACACTTTTTTGCACTATACCATACTCATGGACCAAGTAACTCAGTACAAACTACAGAACTTGTAAATGGAACTAATTGTGATACTGATGGTGATTTAATTTGTGACACTCCTGCAGATCCTCAACTGTCTTACTCAAATGTTAACCCTTCATGTAATTATGTTGGTTTTGAAACAGACACCAATGGTGACCCTTTTGCTCCAGACCCTCAAAATATAATGTCGTATTCGAGAAAAGAGTGCAGAACTTTATTTTCGCCTCAACAATATGCTCGCATTTATGCAACTTTTCAAACATCAAGGAATAATCTATCATGCCCAAGCTTTAATGTAGGTTTTGATGCAAATTACACAAGAGATTGTAGTAATTCGTTAACAGTTAATTTTACTGATACTAGTGTTGGAGCGACATCTTGGCAATGGGATGTTGATGGCGATGATATTATTGATTATACAACTCAAAATCCAACACATGTTTATAATGAAGGCATTTTTGATGTTACCTTAACTATTTCTAATGGAACAAGTTCGTTAACAAAAGTGTATTCCGAACTTATTGAAGTAGGTTCTAATCCTATAAACACAACTCAGCTTCTTTTTACATTAACAACAGATAATTGGCCTGCTGAAACAACTTGGGAGTTTAAAGATAGTAATGATATCGTTTTATATTCAGGAGGTCCATACATAGAAGGAACTCATGATTTTACAACTTTTAATGAAACTTTTAATATTGTAGCTGATGAGTGTTATACGCTAACTGTTAGTGATAGTTATGGTGATGGTATATGCTGTGCATCTGGAACTGGATCATACGAGTTAAAAACTCTTGAAAACGTGATTATAGCAACTGGAGGTGATTATGGCTTTGGAGAAGAAACTTATATGTCTAATCAATCTTTAGGTGTTGATGATTATTTTATTAATAATAAGATTAGTGTTTATCCAAATCCAACAAATACAGTTTTAAACATAAAGCTAAATCAGAATAGCAATCTACCAGATAGTTATAAAATATATAATATGCTTGGGCAACTAATAGATACTAAAGAGATTAATAACATCTCACATTTAAAAATTGAAACTAGTACTTTAAACAATGGTATGTATTTTATAAAAATATTTAAGGATGATCAATTCACTTCCATCCCATTTATTAAAAACTAAAAACAACAAAAAAGAGGATTGAAATTTCAATCCTCTTTTTTTATAAGTGCATTATTAATTTGTTTAATAAGATTAGGGCCTTCATAAATAAAGCCAGTATATAGTTGAATTAAATCTGCACCAGCTTCAAGCTTCTCTAAAGCGTCATCAACTGTATGTATCCCTCCAACTCCTATTATTGGAAATGCTTTATTACTTTTTTCAGATAAAAACCTAATTACTTCAGTAGAGCGATTAGTTAAAGGCTTTCCACTTAAACCTCCAATCTCAGTTTTATTAATATCGTGCAAACCATCTCTAGAAATAGTTGTATTGGTTGCTATAACACCATCTATCTTAGTCTCAGAAACAATATCAATAATATCTAAAAGCTGCTCGTTTGTTAAATCTGGAGCTATTTTTAATAATATTGGTTTAGGATTAGGTTTCTCTTTATTTAAGTTTTGAAGTGTTTGTAGAAGCTTAGTAAGTGGCTCTTTATCTTGAAGCGCTCTTAAATTAGGTGTGTTAGGAGAACTTACATTAACTACAAAATAGTCTACATAATTAAACAAAGCATTAAAACAAATAATATAATCTTCAACAGCATCATCGTTAGGCGTAGTTTTATTTTTCCCAATATTACCTCCTATAAGTACATTATTGTTCTTCTTCAATCGCTCAACAGCTTCAAATACACCTCCATTATTAAAGCCCATTCTGTTGATTATAGCTTTATCTGCTTTCAGCCTAAATAATCTCTTCTTAGGGTTTCCTTCTTGAGGTTTTGGAGTTAAGGTTCCTATCTCAATAAAGCCAAAACCAAAATTATTAAGCTCATTAAACAATTTAGCATCTTTATCAAAACCAGCAGCTAATCCAACAGGATTTTTAAAAGTTAATCCAAATAGATTACGCTCTAGTTTTTTATCATTTGTTTGATAAACATTCTTAATAATTGAAGATACAAAAGGTATTTTGTTTATAAATCTTACAGCCGAAAATGTAAAATAATGTACTTTTTCAGGATCAAAACAAAATAATAAAGGGCGGATAATTAATTTATACATTAGTGATAATTAGATGTGAGCAAAATTAAGCATAATAAAAAAAGGCTACCAAAAAGGTAGCCTTAATTTTAAATAAATTTATTCAGAATTAAAATCTGTAGTTTAATCCAATACTATAATTAGTACCTAACTGACCTAATTGTTGTACCTCTGAAGAGTAAACAAAACGAGAACCAGCTTGTGCTGTATTAGTAGATGCTTTTGTAACATCTGGATAAACATCAAATAAGTTATTTACTATAGCTGTTAAGCTTAACTTGTCAGTAAACTTATAAGAGAAACTTAAATCTGTAGCTAATTTAGAAGACAGCTCTTGGTCAACACCATTAGCAGTTTCTACACCATTAACTGTTCCTCCTGAAGGCGCAGTAATAGTTACTTTTCCAAATAAAGTATTGTAAAGACCAATATTGAATTTTTCAGCTTCATAATCTAAAGCTAAAATAAACTTAGATTTTGGTCTAGAGTTAGTAATTAACCCTTTTTCTTCACGTGTAAAAATATTATATCCATTAGCTGCTAAAGCATCTGGAGTTGTAATCGCATCAATTTTAGTAGTATTAAAGTTAGCTGCTAAGCTAGTATGTAATTTAGCATCAGCTCCCATTTCAATATTTCTATAGTTTAACACGAAATCTGCTCCTGTTGTTTTAGTATCTCCAGCGTTAATAAAGAATTGTACTGCAACAACATTATTATCTTCAAGTATTTGCTCAACTTGGTTTGTTGTAGTATCATCATCATCAGAACCAATTTGAGATGAGAATAAAACTCGGTCATCAACTTTAATTTGATAAAAGTCTAATGATGCAGAGAAGTTTGTATCAAACTTATACGTTAAACCAGCTGAAAAGTTTTTAGATGTTTCAGCAAATAAGTTAGGAACACCTAATGCTTGCACAGCAGGATTATTATTTGCTAACGTACCTTGTAGCAATGGCTCAGAAGAACCTGCAACAATAATATACTGACTATTTGTTAAGTGACGTTGGTGTAATGTAGGCGCTCTAAATCCTGTACTGTAAGAAGCTCTAATTGCGCCATCTTCACCTAACTTATAACGTCCGTTAATTTTCCAAGAAAAGTTATCTCCAAAATCAGAGAAATCTTCATAACGTCCAGCCACACCAATTAATAAATCTTCAGTGATATCAAAATCTAAACCAGCATAAGCAGCAAAGTTATTTCTATCCCACTCGCCAGCTTCTGCAGGCTTGATACCTGCAAATGAATCTGAACCAGAACCATAATATGATAATGGATCACCTTCTATAGCTTTAAAAGTCTCTTTTTTGTACTCAAGACCAAAAGAACCACTTACCATATCTGAAAATACTCTAGATACATCTAAGTTTCCTATAACATTATTTAGACTATAACCTCCAGGTTTAAATGTTCTTGGAGATGTTCCATTTTCAGCTAAATAGTTTCTATTTACCGAATTATTTACTGTATAAGAAACACTATTACTACCATAAGTTAAACTTGTATCAAAATTCCATCCATCACCTACTTCAAATTTAATTCCACCAACATTTAAATGATCTTTAATTCTTGCTTCGAAAGTTGGTTGGTATCCTTGAAAATCTTCAGAACGAGTTATAAAATCTGCATCTGCTACATCACGTCTCCAATAAGGGGCTCTGTAATATGCAAAGCTTCGTCCTGTACGTAACGTATATCCATGAAAAGAATAAAACTCAGCGTTTTCTCCCATTGGATGAGATAAATTAACAAACAAATCACCTTTTTCTAAATCAGGCTGACCAACTTTCATTCCTAAATCTGGGTTATTTTGCGCCCAAGCAATTTCGTTAGGTCTAGCATCTGAAGGTAAATCTGCAATTCCTGGTGTACCAGCTCTATTTGTAAATTCTTGATTATAATACCCAAGAGTAAGGTTAATATATCCACCTTCTCCAAAAGTTAATCCTGTATTAAAGTCTGTAGCGAAATTAAATCCATCGCCTTCTGATGTAATACCTGCTTTTGTACTAAAAACTGAATAATCTACATCTTTTTTAAGTACCATATTTATAACTCCTGCAATGGCATCAGAACCATATTGCGCAGAAGCTCCATCACGTAAAATTTCTACTCTCTCAACAGCAGCTGTAGGAATACTTTTTAAATCGATTCCAACCTCACCTTTACCAGGTGTTCTGTTTAAATATACTTGAGCACTTTGATTTTTACGCTTTCCATTAACCAAAACTAAAGTTCTACTAGGACCTAATCCTCTCAAATCTGCTGGGTCATAATGTGCAGTTGCATCAGAGATTGCTTGTGGCTGAGCATTAAATGAAGGCACTTTAAATGTAAGCATCGCCTCAATTGTAGGCTGCCCACCACTTGTTAACTCATTAATACCAATATTGTCAATTGGTACTGGAGAATCTAAAATGGTTCTCGGTTTTGCTCTGTTACCAATCAAAACCACCTCATCTAAGGCAACTCCAGCTTGCATTGAAACATCCATAACGCTACCATTTACGGTAAGCTCTTGTGAATTGTATCCAACATAAGAAAACACTAATACATCACCTTGATTGGCATTAATGGAATATTTACCATCAAAATCTGATGTTGTTCCTGTTGATGTTCCTTTAACAACAATAGAAACTCCAGGTAAAGGTTGGCTGTTTTCATCTACAACTGTACCAGAAACCTGAGCATTTACAAATGCTATAGAGCAAAAGTAAATCATTACAATAGTTAAATAATTTTTAATCATTAGTTAATATTTTTTTGGTTATCCACACAATATAATGAAATAATTATTAGTAATTTTGAAAAATTCTAAATTTATGTTAAAACACAATCTTAAACATCTGTTATGCAGGACATTATAGATAGATTCATTAGCTATGTTATCATCGACACTGAGTCTGATCCAAAATCAAGCACAACTCCTAGTACTTTAAAACAATGGGATTTAGCTAATAAATTAGTGGAAGAACTTAAAACAATTGGGATGCAAGACGTCACAATTGATGAAAACGCTTACATTATGGCTACTTTACCTAGTAATGTTAATCATGATGTGCCAACTATAGGTTTTATATCTCATTTTGATACAACTCCAGATTTTACTGGAGCAAATGTTAATCCGCAGATAATAAAAAACTATAACGGAAAAGACATCATTCTTAATGAAGAAGAAGGCATAATACTATCTCCAGATTTATTTGATGATTTGTTACAGTACAAAGGTCAAACATTAATTACAACAGATGGCACGACTCTTTTAGGCGCTGATGATAAAGCTGGAATAACTGAAATTATTACAGCCATGGAGTATCTAATTAATCATCCAGAAATTAAGCATGGTAAAATACGTGTCGGTTTTACACCAGATGAAGAAATTGGCAGAGGAGCTCATAAATTTGATGTTGAAAAATTTGGTGCAGATTGGGCTTATACAATGGATGGAAGCCAAATTGGAGAATTAGAATACGAAAACTTTAATGCTGCAGGAGCAGTTATTAAAGTAAAAGGAAAGATTGTTCACCCTGGTTACGCAAAAGGTAAAATGATTAACTCTATGTACATTGCAACAGAGTTCATTAACTCATTGCCAGAGCTAGAAACACCTGAACATACTGAAAACTATCAAGGCTTTTTTCATTTAAGTAGTATAGAAGGAAAGGTCGAAGAAACTATATTACAGTATATAATTCGTGATCACGATAAGAAGCATTTTGAAGCTCGAAAAGAGATGATACAAAATCTTGCTGACGAAATTAATTCGCAATACGAAAGAGAAGTTATAGTTGTTGAAATAAAAGACCAATATTATAACATGAAAGAAAAAGTTGAGCCTGTAATGCACATTGTTGATATTGCTGAAGAAGCAATGAAGCAATTAGGTATAAAACCCTTAATAAAACCAATTAGAGGTGGCACAGATGGCTCACAATTAAGTTATATGGGTTTACCTTGTCCAAATATTTTTGCAGGAGGACATAACTTCCATGGACGATATGAATATGTTCCAGTAGAAAGTATGGTGAAAGCAACTCAAGTAATTTGTAAGATAGCCGAATTAACTGCTTTAAAGAATTAATTCTTTTTAGTAATTTTAAGATTATTATGAAAAAAGTCTATTCAGTTGAAGAGTATATTGAGGTAAATTCACATTTTGGTGAAGAGTTAACACTTTTACGATCTATAATAAATTCTACCGAACTTTCTGAGACATTAAAATGGAGTGCTCCTGTTTATGCCCTTGAAGGTAAAAATGTTGTTGGACTTGGTGCTTTTAAAAATCATTTTGGAATTTGGTTTTTTAATGGTGTCTTTTTAAAAGACGAAAAAAACTTATTAGAGCAAGCTCAAGAAAAAACTAAAGGGTTACGTCAAATGCGATTTACAGGTATGGCAGATATAGATAAAGCTGCAGTACTAGCTTATGTAAAGGAAGCCATACAAAACCAGAAATTAGGCAAAGAGATTAAACCTGAAAGAAAAGGCAAAAAAGTAGATATGCCAGCAGAATTAAAGTCTGCTTTAAATAAAAATTCTGTTTTAAACGATGCTTTTAAAATGCTAACTCCTGGTAAGCAAAGAGAGTATGCAGAATACATTCAAACAGCAAAACAAGATGCTACAAAGCAAACTCGTTTAGAAAAAATTACACCTATGATTCTTAAAGGTGTAGGATTAAATGATAAGTATAAAAACTGCTAATAAATAAAAAAGCCACTTAAAATAAGTGGCTTTAATTTTTTTATGTTTTTGCAATTAAGACGCAGTATCAGAGTTAACTTTTTTACTCATTTCCATTGAAATAGCTGAACGTTCAAATTTAATTTTTCCAGCTAAAGTTTCAATTACACAACTACTATCTTTATCATTAAGTTCGATAACCTTACCATGCATACCGCTTTTAGTAATTACTTTATCTCCCTTTTTTAATTCGCTTGCAAACTTTTTTTCTTGTTTAGCTCGTTTCATCTGTGGTGCTATCATAAAAAAATACACTACAGCAAACATTGCTATAAAAGGTAAAAAACTACTTAATTGCTCCATCTATATTAGTTATGATTGTGACCTTCGTGACCTGGTTGAGTACTCGTTTTAGTTGCCGTATTTTGCATTAATGGCGTTGGTGAGTTTGAAGACCCAACAGGGTTAATTGTTGCACTTCCAGCTTTTTGTTTTGGAGCATTAGGATCTGCTTCAACAAATGCTTTAATTTCTACTGTTTCAGTACCTTTTTCAGTATTTGTTGTTAAAGTAATCGTTTTAGAAATTTGATTTCCATTTCCTTTACCATTAAACTCAACATTAAATTCTCCTGTTTCGCCCGGAGCAACTTCTTTCGTCCAATCAGTTGGTACTGTACATCCACATGTACTTTTAATATTACTTACTACTAAAGGAGATTTACCAACATTTTTATATGTAAATACTGTTGACACAGGAATTCCATTAGGAATAGTTCCAAAATCGTGAACTGCTTTGTTAAACTCAATTGTTGGGAAATTTCCAGAATTAGCGTCTCTTTGCGCAGCTTCAGCTACATTTTCAGATTTAATTTTACTCTCTGCATTGTCTTTACAAGATGTAAAAGCCACTAAACAAAGTGCACTTAAACCTAATATTACTTTTTTCATGATTTCAATTTTTAAATTATTATTTCAATTTGAGAGGTTAAAAGTAGTAAATATTTCTTATTACATCAATCCTCTACCTATTTTATTTAGTTTTCCTTGCTCAGTATATTCTTTAACAATTTTATCTAAAATACCATTAATAAAGAAACTACTTTTTGGAGTTGAGTATTCTTTTGCTAATTCTAAATACTCATTAATGGTTACTTTTACTGGTATTGAAGGAAATTTTTGAAACTCACAAATAGCCATTTGAAGCATTATTGCGTCTAAATTTGCAATTCTATCAGAATCCCAATTTGTTGTTTTTTGAGCTATTTCTTCGTTAAACTTTGATCGATTTAAAATGGTTTTTTTAAATAATACTACAGCATAGTCCTTATCTTCATCGTCTTTAAAAAGTTCTGGTGTAAAATAAGTATCTAATGAGTCTTTCTTAACTTTTCTTAATAACTTAAGAATACTTGTGTTAATTACAGGTAAATCATCTACCCAAGTTAACTTTTTGTCTTCGATGTATTCATAAAGCTTTTCGTTTGGAGCAATAATTTCTGAAAACACATCAACTAAAAAGTCTTTATCTTCTTTAAATGAAGACTCTTCTGTTTTCATATAACCTGCATAAATATCACTTTCTAAAATAGCTTTATAAATAATATCTACGTATTCAAAATCTAAATACCAATAATCAATTTTACGATTTTCTAATTCGTTTTTAACAACTTCGTTATTCTTCAAAAATTGCAGAATACTGTTGTTAATAAATTTTTTGTTGGGATTTTTCTCTTCTTTAGTTGCTAAATGCTTTTTTTGAACTTTCTCCAATTGGTCTTCAGCTCTTTTTTGAACTTCAATAAACAAAGACATCATTAACAGATGTAGGTCGTACATATTCTCAAGACTTTGAATAAGAAATCTTTCATCCTTTTTTAAATCGTCACTTTCTGAACCATCAAACGCATATAAGGTTTGCATTACTTTTATACGAATATGTCTTCTATTTAGCATATGTAAAGAACTTTTATAAATTAAAGAGGCGAATAGTTTTTAAACTTTTTCGCCTCGCAAAAATAATATTATTTTGTGATATCAGAACATTATTCTGATAATGTATTTTTTAAGAATTTTCTTTTTTTCGAGCTTCAATTCTTTCTTTAGCCATATTAAGTGCTGCAGTATTAGTAGTTACTCCGTTAGCTTTTGCTCGTTCTAAGATTTCAATAGTCGTATTGTAGATGTTTTCTGTTTTACGAATAATTTCTTGTCTTCCGTAGTTTTCTAACTCAGCATAAACATTAATAATACCTCCAGCATTAATTAAAAAGTCTGGTGCGTAAACAATACCTCTATCTTGAAGCATTTTACCATGTTTATCTTCTGCTAACTGATTGTTTGCAGCTCCTGCTATAATTTTAGCTTTAATTTTATTAATTGTAGCGTCATTAATAGTAGCTCCAAGAGCACAAGGCGCATAAATATCCATCTCTTCACTGTAGACGTCATTTCCACCATAAATAGTTACGTTGTATTTAGAGCGAACTGTCTCTAATCTTTCTTGGCTGATATCAGAGATAGTTACCTTTGCTCCTTCGTTAACCAAATGCTCAACTAAAGCCTCACCAACGTGACCAATACCTTGTACGTGAATGCTTTTATCTTCTAAGACATCAGAGCCAAACTTAAATTTAGCTGCTGCTTTCATTCCCATAAATACACCATAAGCAGTAATTGGAGAAGGGTTACCTGCTCCACCTTTACTTTCAGAAATACCAGTTACATAAGGTGTAACTTCTCTTACTGTATCCATATCGTCGGTAGTCATACCAACATCTTCAGCAGTAATATATTTTCCACTTAATGAATGAACAAACTCACCAAACTTTCTCATAAGTTCTGGTGTTTTTTGAGTTTTAGCATCACCAATTATCACTGCTTTACCTCCACCAAGATTTAATCCTGTGATAGCAGACTTAAACGTCATACCTCTTGAAAGCCTTAAAGCATCATTTAATGCTTCCCACTCATTATTATATTGCCACATTCTTGTACCTCCAAGAGCTGGTCCTAAAACTGTATTGTGAATACCAATTATTGCTTTTAATCCAGTATCTTTGTCGTTGCAAAACACAATTTGCTCATGATCATCAAAAGACAATTGCCCAAAAACTGGGTCTAACTTTGGAAGGTCTTTAGCATTGATAACGTCTGATATCATATATTAAAATTTGATTTAATGTTTATAGATTCTCTAAAAACAGCGTGCAAAAATAAATCAATATTAGAGTATTAACAAAAATATGGATGTTAAAATGATATATTGTTAAAAACTTAAAAAGCCTCAATACTTTAAATGAAAGAATTACAGCATATTAACAAATATTTTTACAAGTATAGATACAAACTGCTTTCAGGTATAATCATAACCATTATTGCCAGAATTTTTTTACTATTTACGCCAGAATTAATTGGTGAAATAGTCGATACTATCACAAAAAAAATAAATGGTGAAATTACTTTAGAAGTTTATAAAAAAGAATTAACCATAAACTTGCTATACCTAGTTGGAGCAGCTATAGTTGGTGGTATTTTTACTTTTTTAATGAGACAAACATTGATTAATGTTTCTAGATATGTTGAGTACGATTTAAAAAACGAAGTATATCAACAATACCAAAGACTATCGTTAGGCTTTTATAAATCTAATAGAACTGGAGATTTAATGAGTAGAATAAGTGAAGATGTTGGTAAAGTTAGAGAATATGTTGGCCCAGCTCTTATGTACAGCATTAATACGTTAACCCTTTTTATTATTGCACTGTTTTTAATGTTTAGAGAAGCTCCAATGCTTACACTGTACACAATAATTCCTTTACCAATACTCTCGTTTTTCATTTATGTACTAAGTAAAAAAATTCATAAAAAAAGTACAATTGTTCAGGTATGGCTAGCGAAACTATCAACCTTTACCCAAGAATCGTTTAGTGGTGTAAGTGTTATAAAATCATATAGTATTGAAGACCAAATAAATCGTGACTTTGATATCTTATCAGCTGAGAGTAGACAAAAAAATATCGATTTAGTAAAAGTGCAAGCACTATTTTTCCCTTTAATGATTTTCTTAATAGGATTGAGTAACGTTATTGTTATTTACATAGGTGGTTTACAGTATATCAATGGCGAAATAGATAGTATAGGTGTTATTGCCAAGTTTATTATATACGTTAACTTACTAACATGGCCTGTTGCCACTGTTGGTTGGGTAACATCTGTTGTACAACAAGCAGAAGCATCTCAAAAACGTATTAATGAGTTTTTAAAGCAAGATCCTGAAATTAAAAACAAAACCATTGAGCCTTCAAAAATTCATGGTGCTATTGAGTTTAAAAACGTTTCATTTATATATCCAGACACAAATATTCAAGCATTAAAAGATGTTAGCTTTACAATTGATAAAGGGCAAACATTAGCTATTTTAGGAAATACAGGTTCAGGAAAATCTACAATTTTAGACTTAATTGGTCGACTTTATGATATTAATAGTGGTCAAATAACCATTGATGGGATTGAAATAGACAAACTAAACCTAAAAAGTTTAAGAAATAGTATTGGCTACGTACCTCAAGATGCATTTTTGTTTTCAGACTCTATAAAAAACAATATTATGTTTGGAAAGGAAGATGCAACAGAAGAGGAAGTGATTAATGCTGCTAAAAATGCAGATGTACACAAAAACATTAAAGGATTTACCAATGGTTATGATACTGTACTTGGTGAGCGTGGTATTACACTTTCTGGTGGACAAAAGCAGCGTGTTTCTATTGCCAGAGCAATAATTAAAGAACCTAAAATTTTATTATTTGACGATTGCCTATCTGCTGTAGATACAGAAACAGAAGAAAAAATACTTAAAAATTTAAGCAAGCTAATTGTAGGCAAAACAACAATAATAGTAAGTCATAGAGTTTCATCAGCTAAAAATGCTGATAAAATAATTGTTTTAGATGATGGAAAAATCATTCAAACTGGATCTCATGAAAGCTTAATAGATGTAGATGGATATTACAAAAAACTGTACTTAAACCAACTCACAGAAAACAATTCAAACACTTTATAATCAGAATTTTGTATTGCTTTTTGAAACAAAAACCAGAGCATCACTAATCAATTATTATACTATCAACTAAAAGAAATAACATAATTTGTTGGTTACTATTCTTTTTTTTTAGATTTTTGAGACACAAACCGAATTAATTTAAAAAAATTATGAGTGATAATGAAATGATGGAGAAAGAGGAAATTTTCTCTAAAGTATTAAGAGCAGGAAGAAGAACCTATTTTTTTGATGTGAGAGCTACTAAAGCTGGAGATTATTATCTTACTATCACTGAAAGTAAAAAGTTTACTAATGACGATGGTTCTTTTCATTACAAAAAGCATAAAATCTATTTATACAAAGAAGATTTTGCTGAATTTAGTGAGATTTTAAACGAAATGACATCTTATATAGTTGACGAAAAAGGTGATGAAGTTATTAGCGAACGTCATCAAAAAGACTTTAAAAAAGATGATTTTGATACAACAGAAGCGACTGTTGAAGATGAAACTCCAAAATCGACTGGAAGTTTTACTGATATCAATTTTGAAGACATTTAATTTTTCAATGTTAAAATACACACAAACCGCTACTTTTAAATAGCGGTTTTTTTATATTTATATCCTAACTTAAACTTTATGAAAAATCTATACTCATTCTTTTTTTTAGTATTCTGTACTCTTTTCGCCCAATCACAAACACAACTCGATTATTACCTACCTCAAAACACCAGCTATAATTCTAACATACCAACACCACAATCGGTAATTGGTCATGAGGTTGGAAAATGGCATGTAACTCATGATAAGCTAGTACAATATATGTATGCATTAGATGCTGCATCAGATAGAATTACTATTGAAAACAGAGGAACAACATTTGAAGACAGACCTTTACTGTTGCTTACTATAACATCACCAAAGAATCATCAAAACCTTGAAAACATTCGTAAAGCACATATAGATGCAACAAACAACAACAATGCAGTAAACATTTCTGAAATGCCTATTGTTGTTTATCAAGGGTTTTCAATTCATGGTAATGAACCTAGTGGCTCAAACGCAGCGTTATTAGTTGCTTATTATCTTGCTGCTGCTGAAAGTGATGATGTTAAAAATTTACTTGACAACACTGTTATTTTATTTGACCCTTCATTTAATCCTGATGGCTTACAACGCTTTGCGTATTGGGCAAATACTAATAAAAGTAATAATCTAAATCCAGATCCAAACGACAGAGAATATAACGAGGTTTGGCCTGGTGGACGAACAAATCACTATTGGTTTGATATGAATAGAGATTGGTTACCTGTACAATTACCTGAATCTAGAGTAAGAATACAAACGTTTCATAAATGGTTACCAAATATTTTAACAGACCATCATGAAATGGGAACAAATTCTACTTTCTTTTTTCAACCAGGAATACCAAGTAGAACTCACCCATTAACACCAAAACTAAATCAAGAACTTACAAGACGCATTGGCGATTTTCATGCTAATGCTTTAAATAAAATTGGTTCATTGTACTACACAGAAGAAGATTACGACGATTTTTATTATGGCAAAGGCTCAACTTTTCCTGATATTAATGGAAGTATAGGTATTTTGTTTGAGCAAGCCAGTTCTCGTGGTCATATCCAAGAGAGTGATAATGGTATTCTAACATTCCCATTTACGATTAGAAATCAATTTACTGCTGCATTATCTACATTAGAAGCAGCAAAAACAATGCGAGAAGATATTTTAAAATATCAACATGATTTTTACAAAAATGCAAGAGCTGAAGCTTTAAAAGACAACGGAAAAGCAATAGTTTTTGGTAATGAAAAAGACGCTGCTTCAACCTATCATTTGGCAGAAATTCTTAAACGTCATCAAATAACCATAAATGAAGTAAAGTCTGATTTTACATCAAATGGAAAAAAATTCAAAAAAGGATATAGTTTTATTATTCCTAAAAATCAGAAGAATGCACGATTAATTCAAGCGATGTTCGAAAAACGCACGTCGTTTCAAGATAGTTTGTTTTATGATATTTCGGCATGGACATTTCCACTAGCTTTTAATTTAGATTACGATGAAAATGTATCAACAGCAAACATAGGTAACGAAGTGACCGATTTGCAGTTAAAAACAGGAACTGTAACATCAAAAAGCAACTATGGTTATGTTATGCAATGGCATGAATATTATTCACCAAAAGCATTGAACACCATTTTAAATGCCAATATAAGAGCAAAAGTTGCTATGAGTACATTTAAGCTAAATGGAACTACTTATGATTATGGAACCATTTTAATTCCTGTTCAAAATCAATCAAAATCTGCTGATGAGTTATATACGTTTTTAACAGAAGTTGCTAAAGAAAGTCATTTACAAATTGATGCTGTATCAACAGGCTTAACTGATGGAGTCGATTTAGGAAGTAGACAATTTAGAACAATTACTACACCAAAAGTAGCTATGATAGTTGGTGAAGGTGTTAGTCCTTACGATGCTGGTGAAATATGGCACTTGTTTGATCAGCGCTATAATATGACACTCACAAAACTAGACACAGAGTCACTTACACGAACAGATTTAAGCAGATACAACACTATTATTTTACCTAGTGCAAATTTAAGTGGTTCTGCTGCTGAAAAGCTTAAGGCTTGGGTTGGAGATGGAGGCACTCTAATTGGGTTTGAAAACACTGTACGCTGGTTAAGTAGCAATGAGTTTATGAAGCTAGATATTAAAAAACTAGAGCTAAAAGCAAAGCATATTTCTTTTGAACAAAAAGGTGATTTTAGTGGAGCGCAATTAATATCTGGAGCTATTTTTGAAACCAAGCTCGACAAATCGCATCCTATTGCATTTGGTTATAAAAACGAAACATTACCATTATTTAGAGGCAATTCAATTTTTATAAACGCTGATAAACAAAGTTATAACAACCCAATACAGTATACTAAAAACCCATTATTAAGTGGCTATATTTCAAAACGTAATTTAGATAGTTTGGCTAATACTGTACCATTTCAAGTACAGCGTTTAAAACGCGGAAAAGTAGTTGCGTTTACTGATAACACTAACTTTAGAGCCTTTTGGTATGGCACAAATAAGTTAATGATGAATGCTATATTTTTTAGAGACGAATTATAGTTTAACGGCCAATAGTGTTAGCAATAAAACATTTAGCAAATACATAATGGCAAACTTAACACCAATAGTTAAACTTAATAAAACCATTATTAGAACCAAAAATATTGGAACAATAGAAATAGCTATAGCAAACCTAAATGTAGATGTGAATTCTATTTCATTAATTTTAGGCTGAAAAACTTTTTTCCAAAGAAGATAAGGAAGAAACAAATTAATGATAAGCAACACTTTAAATAGTTTTTTAAATGTGTTGCTTTCTTTTTTTACTGCCTTACACGTTTTAAAATTACTGGCAATACATGTATTTACTGCATCAGGATTTAAAAAATCTATATTAAGATGTTCTAACTTTTTAAGTGTCTCATCGTAATCATCACTATTTATATGAGTTGTGAGTTTACATAATTCTTTAAAAATCGTTTCTTTTAATTCGCTAGCACTTTTTGTTGAATTTGCATCAACCACTATTGCGTTACCAAAATAAAGCAACGTACTATCAGCAAAACGCTCGGCATGAACAAAATTAACTCCAACAGGTAGAAGCGTTATTTTTGTATCAGGAAAATCGTCTAACGTTTCAAAAATAATACGAGTAAACCCTTTACTTAAAGGTCTAACAGTTCGTTTTAGATTATGACTTCCTTCAGGAAAAATAACAATAGCTTTTTGTTTAGATAACAACTTCGCAGTTGATGAAAATACAGAGTTATTCTTAGTCAGATTTCCCCATCCATCTCTAATTCTATACACAGGAATCATTAATAAACTCCTTAAAATCTTACTTATAAGTTTATTATTAAATACACTAGCTCTAGTAAGAAAATATGAAAATCGGCCACTATTAGTTGCAATTAACAAAGCATCTAGTAAAGCATTTTGATGATTAGACAAAAGCAAAACTGCGCCATCTTTTGGTACTTTGTCTGCATTAACAACTGTTATCTTTTTGAAGTAAAAAAAGAGTCCAATTTTTAAATATAATCTTACGCTATGTAACCACAATTGTTTCAATCTAAAACTATTTTTGAAGATTTACGAGACCAAAACAATGCTAAAAGCAATCCAGAAACTATATGCCAAATGCCCCAAAATGCAGCTAAAATTGCCATACCTCCTAACCCATTAAAAAATGTAAAAATAAGCAGTAGTCCTAATCCAGAATTCTGAATTCCTGTTTCAATAGCTATCGTTTTTCTGTTTACAAACGACAATCCAAATACTGTAGCCAAACCAAATCCTAATGCAATGGCAATAATATTGTGCGTAATGCCAATCCATAAAACGTGCTTAACATAACTATTAAATACCTCAATATTATTTGCTAGTGCGATAATAACAAGTGCTACAAAAAACACAATAGAAAAAGGTTTTAAATACTTAGCTATAGTTAATGCTTGCTCTGGGAATTTCCAACGTACTAACATACCCAAAACTAAAGGAATGCCTAAAATTAGCAACACTACTTTCACCAATTCAAAAGCATCTAATTCAACAGTTTTTAATATCTGAGCCGTTGGCTCGTATAAATTGCCATAAAATTCAAAATTAAAAGGTGTCATTATAATTGCAATAAAAGTTGCAAAGGCAGTTAGGCTTACTGACAAAGCTGTATTCCCTTTAGCCAAATGCGTCATAAAGTTTGAGATATTTCCACCAGGACAAGCTGCAACCATCATCATACCAAGAGCTATACTAGGTTGTGGTTTTATAATTAGTACCAAAGCGTATGTAGCCAAAGGCAAAACCACAAACTGAGACAAAATACCAACTAATACTAATTTAGGCTGCTTAAGTAAACTTTTAAAATCGTTAGTTGTAATATTTAACGCAACGCCAAACATAACAATAGCTAAAGCTATATTTAAAACCCAAAGACTTTCGTTGTTAAAATTTATAGTGACTTTATCGAGCTGTTGCATAGGCTTAAGCTACAGTAGAGCCGTTTTTAACTTTTTGTTCTGGGTTTAGTAAAATTACATCTTTACCATTTACAGCACCTAACACCAAACATTCACTCATAAATTTTGCGATTTGCTTTTTTGGGAAATTAATCACAGCAACAATTTGACGATGCAACAATTCATCTTTAGTATATAGAGTTGTAATTTGAGCTGACGATTTTTTAATTCCTAAATCCCCAAAATCTATAGTTAACTGGTACGCAGGATTTCTTGCTTCAGGAAAGTCATTAACTTCAATAATGGTTCCTACACGTAAATCGACTTTTGTAAAGTCATCAAATGTTATTATATTATCCATGAGATAAAAATACATTATAAAACTAAATAGACAAATAAATGGCTCAAACTCCATCAAATATGTTGCCTTTAGGCACCACAGCACCAGATTTTAAATTATTAGATACTGTAAGCGATACAATGCTTGCCTTACAAGAGGTTAAGGGTTTAAAAGCTACCGTTATTATGTTTATATGCAATCATTGTCCATTTGTAAAGCATGTAAATAAACAGTTAGCACAATTAGCAAAAGACTACAAATCTAAAGGTGTAAATTTTGCAGCTATTTCTAGTAATGATGTAGAAAATTATCCTCAAGATGCACCACATTTAATGAAACAAAATGCTATAGAACAGGGTTTTATTTTTCCGTATTTATACGATCAAACTCAAGAAGTTGCTAAGGCTTATGATGCTGCTTGCACACCAGATTTTTATGTGTTTAATGAAGATTTAGCATTGGTGTATAGAGGACAATTAGACGATTCTAGACCAGGAAATGGATTGCCAGTAACTGGGCAAGATATACGTAATACTCTAGAAGCTTTATTGAGCAATAAACCCATAACTGAAATGCAAAAACCTAGTATTGGTTGCAACATAAAGTGGAAGTAAAAAGACAATGAAAATGTTTTCTTATTCCAAAATTAAAACCGATAAAAACATATATTTGTTGGTATATAATTAGTTGCCTGTAATATAAAAAAAACGAACATCTTACTAAAATTATTAATTATCCCTTTGACTTTTACATCTTGTAATAGCCAAGTAAATCATATTGAGATTGATGAAATTGCTCACATTGATATATTTGAGAATTACGAAGACAATGTGAAATTAAGCAAGGATATCGTAAATCAAAATTGGAATGAATTCTTTAAAACAAAGTTTAGTGAATTTGATGCTAATGACACTAAAGATTTGAAATTCTTTACGAATACAAGACCACAGGAAAAAAAGCTAATAATCCAATTTAGGTACCCAAAATTCAACAAACCGAAGAACTTGGAGAAAATCCGAGAATTAACTGTAGAAAAGATTGAGGAACTAAAAGGGCAACAGAAAAAGAATGAAAAATTAATTCTTCAATCTACAGAGATAGTAGAGAAATTTATTGAATTGTTAGACAAGAAGGATTACTCTGGTTGTTATAATATGTTACACTCGAAGATAAAAGAAAATTCCACACTTGAACAATTTGTTAACTTCATCGAAATACAAAAAATTGGATTTTCTAGTGAACAACGTGAGTATCTCAATAAATTACTGATTAAGTTTGACGATAGTTCTGAAGAATTAACAGACATAATTGAATATCATTATTGGCAAAAAGACAATCACGAAAAATATGAATCTTTCAATTTTCAGAATATCGATGGAAAAATGGAACTTGTCGGATATAAAATATATTAAATACTACTGGCAACACCGCGTATAACTAATTGCTTCATTTTATTTACTAAATTAGTTAACCATACAAACACGCTAACTGTTACTCTATGTCAACAGTACAAACTTCAAACAGATGACTATAAAATTGAGCATATTTACATTTTTCAACGCATTGGTTTTATTAACATCTTGTAATGGACAAACCACTAAACAACACGTTAAAACAGACAACATTGTAAAAGGCGATACTGTAACAGAACTTGGAAATAATATTATGGTTATTCATCAAGACAAGAATAATATGTACTGGTTTGGAAGTTGGGATAATGGCGTGTATAAATATGACGGAAAAACATTCACTAATTTTTCAACAAAGCAAGGTTTACCAAGCAACAGAATTGACGAAATTAAAGAAGATAAATTGGGCAACATATATTTTAATAGCTCTTATCCCAATTCAACAATTGTTAAGTTTGATGGACATAATTTTACTACATTAACCGCAATTCCGAGTGTTGAATGGCAACTTCAATCAGATGATTTATGGTTTAGACATTCTTATGAATTTGAGAACAAAGTGTATCGATATGATGGCATTACTTTACATGAATTACAGTTGCCTAAACCACCCAACCTCTCCAATCCTTTTGGAATCTATAGCATTTATAAAGACAAAAAAGGAAACATTTGGTTTGGTACAAATCCATCTGGTGTCTGTCGTTATGACGGAAAATCATTTGAGTGGATTACAGAAGAAGATGTAACAGAATTTCGCAACGAAGGTGCAAACGGAGTGCGTTCAATTACTGAAGACAAAAATGGCGACTTTTGGTTCAATACTGAATATCGTTATAGTGTTTACGATAGCACAACATTAAAAAACAAGACACTTTACACAAGACACGAAAGCATAGGTGGTTTAGATGGGAAAAAGGACAGCGATTTGGATGAGTATCTATCAACAGTAACAGACAATAATAACAATTTATGGTTTGTAACCTATCGTAATGGCGTTTGGAAATATGACGGAACAAAAATTACGCATTATCCAGTTCAAAATAATTCAAAAGACATTACTTTATTTAGTATTTACAAAGATAACAATGGCGAACTTTGGCTTGGAACACACGAAAATGGAGTGTTTAAATTCAATGGAAAAGCTTTTGTGAAATTTGAAAAATGACAAATAAAAAAAGAGCTACTACTAATAATGGTTATAAGTAATTGCTTGTGTCTCGTAGATTTTATTTGCTAAATTAGTGCTCAACCATAAATAAACACGTAATAATCAAAAGCAAAAGACAAATGATTAAAAGCTCTTTATATCTAATAATTTTAATCATCTCAACTTCATCAGCTTTTAGCCAAGAAGTTGAAAACAAAAAAGATAGTATTAAAAATGAACAATCGGAGTTTTCTAAATTTTCTGATGGTCCATATATTTTTATTGAAAAAGACAAACTAGTTGAAAAAACAATAATAAATGGTAAAGTTTTCTCAAGGCTTTTAAAAATCAATTCATTCGACACAATATACTCTCCTGAAAAATCCATTTTTAATGACGTACAAAATATCGCTGCATTAAGTGATATTCATGGTCAATATGATTTAGCAGTAGAGATATTAAAAAATAATAAAGTAATTGACAAGAATCTAAATTGGATTTTTGGCAAAGGTCATTTGGTAATTACTGGAGATATTTTTGACAGAGGCGATAAAGTTAATGAAATGCTTTGGCTGGTTTATAAACTCGAAGCTCAAGCAAAAAGCAAAGGTGGTCATGTACATTTTCTTCTTGGAAATCATGAATATATGATTCTTCATAAAGACTTAAGATACTTAAGTAAAAAATACGAATTAACTTCTAAATTACTGGATTTGGAGTATAATGAATTGTACAGTACAAAAACTATTCTCGGAAGATGGCTACGCTCAAAATCAACAATTATTAAAATAAATGAATATGTTTTTGTTCATGGTGGCGTTTCCGAAGATTTTATAGCTGATACTGATTTTAATTTTGAAAAAGTAAACGATATAATGAGAAAATCTATTGATCGAACTAAACAAGAAATGAAGTCGACCAATTTTTATGACACCTATTATGGTAGCAAAAGTTTGATATGGTATCGAGGTTATTTTTATGATAGTTTATTAGATTCAGATATTTCTAAAATATTGAAACGGCTAGATTCAAAACATATTATTGTTGGGCATTGTTCAAATGATGAGATTGTTCAATTATATAATAATAAAATTTTTGGTATAGATTCTAGTATTAAAAAAGGCGAATACGGAGAGATTCTATTTATTGAAAACAATCAATTCTTTAGAGGTACATTAAGTGGAAATAAAATACAATTATAAAAGCTAGTAATCCCAACGTGTATAATTAAAATCTAAACACATGAAAAAAATAGAATTTAAAGAACAGATAAAAGCCTCACCAAAAATAGTATATGAAACTATGCTTGGATTAAATGATATTGCTACTTATGAGCAATGGACTGCTAAATTTAACCCTACTTCTACTTATGAAGGCAGTTGGAAAAAAGGAGAAAAAATGTATTTTACAGGAACAGATGAAAATGGCAAACGTGGTGGAATGATTTCTGAAATTGCTGAAAACAAACCATATGAATTTGTATCTATAAGACACTACGGAATTCTTGATGGAGACAATGAAATAACCTCTGGAGAGCAAGTTGATAATTGGGCAGGAAGTTTAGAAAACTATTCATTTCAAGAAAGTAATGGTATAACAACCGTAAAAGTTGAAATGGATACAATGGATGACTACATTGACTATTTTAAAGAATCATGGCCTAAAGCATTAAACATACTTAAAAAAATCGCAGAAAATAAAAGCAGCTAAATACCAATACTGTTTGAATAAAAAAAACACTTAGTTATACCACATTTACTCGATTGCGCAAAGTTTTAGTTAAGTAATTAAACAATCTACATAGATTTCCCTTTTTTCACCTTAGATTTACAATTAACTAACTAATACCTAAACTACAAATGGCATCTTACTCAATAAGTGAAATCAACAACATTATAAAAGGCGAATTAATAGGTAATACAACCTTAAGTATTGAAAGTCCTGAAGAAATACAAAAAGCAAATAGTAATCAAATTACATTTATAGGAAGTAATAAATATGTGAAATTTTGGGCCGAATCAAAGGCTTGTGCTGCATTTATAGATTACAATGTAACTATCAGTCCTGGTGATAATCGCGCTTTTATTAAAGTAAAAAATGTTGATTTAGCAATGGCTAAAGTGCTAGATCTTTTTAATTTACCATCACCTGTTTTTGACACTAATATACATCCAACAGCAGTTATACATGAAACTGCAAAAATTGGCACAGACTGCAAAATTGGTGCAAATTGCTATATAGGTAAAGATGTAGAGTTAGGAAATGGAGTTGTTTTATACCCAAATGTTTGTGTGTTTGATGAAACCATAATTGGTAACAATACCATTGTTTGGTCTGGTACTATTATTCGTGAACGTTGTATTATAGGTAGCCATTGTATTTTTCATACTAATGTGAGTATTGGAGCAGATGGATTTGGTTATAGACCAAGTGAAGATGGTAGGCAACTCGTTAAAATACCACAGATTGGTAATGTAATAATTGGTAACTATGTTGAAATTGGCGCTAACTCTTGTGTTGACAGAGCCAAATTTAGTTCTACTATTATTGGTGATGGTTGCAAGATTGACAATTTAGTGCAAATAGCACATAATAGCATTATGGGACGCTCTTGTATAATGGCTGGACATAGTGGACTTGCAGGTTCTGTTACATTAGGTGATGGTGTTATTATTGGAGGAAGCGCATCTATTAAAGACCACACAACAATACATTCTGGCGCAACAGTTGGAGCTGGTTCTGGAGTTATGAATGATGTTGAAGCAGGCAAAACTGTTTTAGGTTATCCTGCACAAGATGCTAGAGATATGCTAAAAGAATGGGTAGCTGTAAGACGATTGATAAAAAATCAATAAATTTATAATCTAAAACCATATTATAATTAGCTTTTACATTAAAATGAATGCTGATATAAAGGCATATAATAACAATTTAGAGTCTTCAGATAAAGACATTTGCAATTTACTTGCTGCTAATATTGATAATATATTAACTGAAGCTGATAGTAAAATTTGGCATGCTCATCCTGTTTGGTTTTTAAACGATAATCCAACTGTTGGTTACAGCAAGCAAAAAAAGGGTTTACGACTTATGTTTTGGAGTGGAGCAGATTTTGGAGAGACTGATTTAAATGTTAGAGGTGAAAAATTTAAAGATGCATCTATTTTTTACACATCTGCCTCAGAAATAGATACCAAAAAATTGCAACAGTGGCTCGAAAAATCGAAAACTATACAATGGGACTATAAAAATATTGTAAAACGAAAAGGTAAATTAGAAAGGCTAAAATAGCTAATGATAATTTTTTTAAAATAGCAATTAATGAATACAACACCAGAACACGATGCACGCATTGCAAATATGACTTTTGCTTCAGTATATCCTCATTATGTTACAAAAGTTGAAAAAAAAGGCAGAACAATTGAAGAACTTCACCAAGTAATTGAATGGTTAACAGGTTTTAATGAAAAAAAACTAAAAACTCTTATTGAAGAAAAAGCAACCTTCGAAACATTTTTTAAGCAAGCAAAATTAAACCCTAATGCACAACTTATTAAAGGTGTTATTTGTGGTTATCGTATTGAAGATATTGAAACCCCTTTAACAAAACAGGCACGCTATTTAGATAAGTTAATTGATGAATTAGCTAAAGGTCGTAAGATGGAAAAGATTTTGAGAGAACCAAAATAAAAATCTATTTTTAAAATTTACTCAAAGATTATCCAACTGATTATCTGTTCCTTTCTCACTGATAGTCCAAAAGAAGCCTACAAAAAAGAACTGATCTGCTGCTGGTTGTAATGAGCGACGTGCAAAATTACCATTCATATCTGGTGTATTACTATACTGATATCCATTTATATTTTTAAAACCTAGCACATTATTTACCGATACATATAAGATTTTTTGCTGCGAAACTAAGTAAGCCCAATTAAGACTTAAGCTATTATATGATTTCGTTTTAGAATTTAAAAATCCTTCTTGGTTAGGATTTGTATATGTGCGTCCAGACGCAAATCCGTAACTCATACCAACTTGACTTTTCCAGTCTTCAATCCAATATTTACCAACTACTGAAATATTATGGGTATTTGCAAAGTTTGGTCTTGCCGAGTTAGGGTAGTTTTTATAATCACGCTCTGTATCTAAATAAGAGTAGCTTAACCAATAGTCTAAATTCTTAAAGGTTTTATTATCTCTCCAAAACAAATCTAATCCTCTTGCAAAACCATCACCTGAATTGTTATAATTACTATCAAAACTCGCAAAATCAGTATCGTATTTTATAAGGTCATTATAGTTTTTATAGTAAGCTTCAGCTCTAAATATCTTACCATCTGCATTGTATTGGTAGTTAAGTATATAATGTGAGGTGTTTTGTGCTTTTAAATCTTGCTCAAATTTTAAAATATCATTACTAGGGTTTTGGTAAAACTGGCCATAGGCTAATGATAACTGACTTTTATCTGAAGTTTTATAAGCTAACGACAATCTTGGTGATACTGTTGCATCTTTAAACAAAGCACTATACTCTGCTCTCACTCCAAGTTTCATTGCTACATTTTTAGAGAAAAACACATCAGCTTCAGCAAAGGCTGCTGCAATATTATTATCAAAACCATAATTAACTTGAGGTGTCGCATCATCTTCATAACGCTCATTAAAATCTGTTGCAAAATAATCGGCTCCAAAATAGAGCTTTAGTCTATTACTAAAGTGACGTTTAAATTTTAGCTTGGCATGTATAGAGTTTTCTATGTCTTTAATATCACTATCTACAACACCAATTTTTGTGTTTCCATAGGTATAACTCATTCCTCCAGACACTGACCAAACATCATTTAATAAACCTTGATACGATCCGTTAAAGTAAAGGTTTTTGTTATTCAGTTTAAAGTGTATTCCTTCAGTTCTATTTATATCTTCCTGTGTAAGCTCAAAATTTGAAGCATCAAAAGCTGTATACAATTTAAGTAAACCTTTATCAAATTTTTGTCTAAAAACAGCTTCGCCTGAAGCACCTTCAAAAGGCTTTTCCCAATCATTTCTATCGGGAAACAAAGCAATATAAGGCGCTAAGTTAATATAAGAGGTATTAACACTTAAGGAGCTTCTTTCCCATTTTTTGGTATGACCTACGCCTCCACCTACAGTCATAATAGCAATATCTGTTTTATTCTGATCTGGCTCGTCAATTGTATTTAAAAGCAGTACACTAGATAAGGCTTGACCATATTCTGCCGAATAACCTCCTGTTGAAAAGGTAATACCATCAAACAAAAAAGGCGAATAGCGTCCTCGTGTTGGCGTGTTATTAGTTGTTGGACTATAAGGTGTAAACACACGAATACCATCGATAAAAATTTGTGTTTCATCAGCATCTCCACCACGAACAAACAAACGACCATCTTCGGCTACTGTTGTAGTACCTGGAAGTGTTTGCAATGCACCTACAAAATCACCTAAAGCACTTGCTGTAGTGACAACATCTAAAGCATTTAAAACCGACACTTTACTATTATCTCCTGCAGAAAATGTTCCTGCTGAAATAACTACTGCGTCTAAAGTATTTACATCTTCGCGAAGTTTAATTTGTAATGCCTTCATGTATTTTATATCTCCAGCCATTGTAAACGTTTCATAAGATAAATATGAAACGATTAAGGTTTGTGTTCCTGTTTCGTTAGTTGTAAATGAAAACGCTCCATTTTCATTAGTTGTACCTCCATCATATGTTCCTTCTAAATACACATTAGCACCAATAATAGGTAATCCGTTAGTATCTTTAACCTTACCATCTATTGTACTTTGAGAGAATGTTAGCATTGTGATTAGCAAGCTTAAAATTGTAATTGTTTGTTTCATGATTGAATACTTTTTACTGTTCGTTTTTTTTGATGAAGCAAAGTTGCACTAGTAAACTGGTGATTAAAATTCTATATAACCGAATTGTTGAATAACTAGGATGAATTGAATTTGAGAATTGACAAATCATATAAAAGAGTATATTTAGGCACTAAAAGATTTAATATGCTCAATTCTTCCGAACAAAAGTTCAGTCTTATTTTTAGTCTAATATTAATAGCTGAGCTGGTTTGTGGTAGTTTAGAAAGTCTTTCATCATTACATTACTTTACAAAACCTGCCATAGTTATTGTTCTAATGATTTATTTTTTCAGAAGAAGCAATCATTTAACAAACACACTAAAACAACTAGCACTTATTGCTTTACTGTTTTCATTAATTGGAGATGTGCTACTTATGTTTGTTGATAGAGCTCCAATATATTTTATGTTAGGTTTAGTGTCTTTTTTAATAGCACATATCCTTTATGTTTTTGCTTTTTTGAAACATAGAAATACAAACAAAAACCCAGTTACTTTTATCATCATTTTAGTTGCTTATGCTGTAGGATTATTTTATCTGCTAAAAGATGGATTAGGTGATTTATTGCATCCAGTAATTATTTATATGTTGGCAATTTTGGCTATGGCAACATCGGCATTTTTAAGACAAAATGAAACATCAAAAGCGAGTTATAACTTTGTGTTTTTAGGAGCAATTTTATTTATGATTTCTGATAGCATTTTAGCACTAAATAAATTTTATCAACCAATACCACTATCTAACATAAGTATTATGCTAACCTATGCTCTAGCTCAATTTTTGATTGTAATTGGACTCATAAAACAACGATAGACAAAACCTATAGCTAAATGTTATTAAATTAATATTCAGATAATTAAAATACTATTATTAAATAATAAATTTAATATATATTTTATATTTTAAAATAATTTGAAATTAGTGTAACATAAATGAAAAACAAGCTACTAATTGATTAACTAACCAACTTTGATTTGAACAAAGAACTTGAACATAGTTTTGTAGAATTACTTGAAGAGCATCAAAACATTGTGCATAAAGTATGCCGATTATATACCAATAATCAAGATGCGCATAATGATTTGTTTCAAGAAATTACCATACAATTATGGAAGGCATATCCTAAGTTTAGAGGTGACTCAAAATTTAGCACTTGGATGTATAGAGTTGGCTTAAACACAGCTATTACTTTATACCGAAAATCCAAACGTATAATTAATACGTATGATATAGAGTCGTTTCAGTTTAAGATAAAAGCTGAAGAGTACGACGACACAGAAGAGCAGCAGTTAAAACTATTATATCAAGCAGTACACCAATTGAATGATATTGAAAAAGCATTAGTGTTTTTATATTTAGAGGATAAAGATTATAGAGAAATAAGTGAAACCCTAGGTATTAGTGAAGTAAATGCGAGAGTAAAAATGAACAGGGTAAAAACAAAATTAAAAACAATACTAAATCCGTAACATTATGGATGAATTAGAGCTATTAAAAAAGGACTGGAAGAAAGACGATACTCTTAAGTATCCTAAACTGTCCTATAACGAAATATATACCATGATTTTGAGGAAATCTTCTTCAATAGTCAAGTGGATATTCATTATCAGTATTCTAGAATTTGTATTCTGGACATTTATTGCCTTTGCTTTTAAAGGTAGTAAAAGCCTTAAAGAGTTTGAAAAATTTGATTCAGACTTCGTAATTATTCCACTAACTATAGCTGGTTACATTGTACTAGCCTACTTCTTCTATTTGTTTTATAGAAACTATAGAAATATTTCTGTAACAGACAATGCAAAGGTGTTAATGGAAAACATCTTAAAAACTCGTAGAACTGTTAGACAATACGTGGCATTTAACTTAGTATATTTAGTTATTGCAACATTTGCTGGTATATATATTCAATTTGACCAAAACCCAGCGGTAATTAACAGAGCCGAAATGGCTTCTGCAAATGGTGAAGCATTTATGTTTTATGCTAAACTGTTTTTAATGACCTCAGCTGTGTTACTAATAATCATCGGAATATTATTACTGTTTTACTGGCTTATTTATGGTATTTTATTAAAGCGTTTAAACAGAAATTACAAAGAATTAAGAAAGTTAGAAGTCTAAACTTTTACACCAAAGGCTTTTTATTATCTGCCTTCCATTTGCGTAATTTATTAAGTTCTTCTTGAGCCATAAGTTCATCTTGCGGAATAACTTTTAAAAAAGAAGGATGCTGCTCTATAGCATATTCTATTTTTTCAACTATTTGAGCAATGCTATCATTTTCGTAATCTATCTCTAAAGGAGCTTTAATCTCCATAGACTGCAGAATATTTTTCTTTTTAACACGTAGTCCTTTTTTATCAAAAGAGCGTCTAAAACCGTCAATTACGATTGGTACAACAATTGGTTTGTATTTCTTAATAATATGAGCTGTTCCTTTTCTAATAGGCTTAAAAGGTGTTGTAGTACCTTGAGGAAAGGTAATCACCCAACCATCATCAAGCGCCTTACCAATCATACTAATATCGCTCATTTTTACTTGTCTGTTCACATCCTTACCTTCTGCTCTCCAAGTACGCTCAATACTAATAGAGCCAACATAAGCTAATATTTTAGGTAACAAGCCTGCCTTCATCGTTTCTTTTGCAGCAACGTAATAGATATTTAATTTCGGATTCCATAAATACCCTACATTTTTAATAGAGTCGTCACGATTACTCAAACTAGCATTAAACACATGAAACATAGCTACTACATCAGCAAAATAAGTTTGATGATTAGATATAAACAACACGTTAGTGTCTGGCAAACTTCTTATAATTTCAGAACCATCAATTTGCAATTCGTTAAAACCTCTAAATCGCCTGTGAGTTAGGGTTCCTAAAATTCTGATTAACCATTTTTTTATAAAAAGTATATGCCCAAAAGGGTTTCTTTTAAATAATCCCATTATATTTTTCTCTGAATTACAAAATTACAAAAAATCAAAACTTACAATACAGTTTTTAGCAAGTCTTTTACTTCGTTAAGCATCATTGCTGTAGCTCCCCAAACAATATGTCCATTAAAATGAAAAGCTGGCACCTCAACTTCTTTTTGTAACGATGTCATTATCAACTGCGAAGTCATTAAATTATCATCGATAAAATCTTTTAGAGTAACCTCAATCAAATCTTCAACTTCATCATCTTGTTTTACAAATTTTGGTGTTTTAGTAGTTATGCCCATAAAAGGATGCACTGTAAAGTTGCTTGGCGGAATATAAACCTCAGTCATTGCCTTAATAACTTTAATATCTTTTAGAGGCACTCCTACTTCTTCTTGTGTCTCTCTAACAGCAGTATACTCTAGCGATTCGTCTTGCGGCTCAAGTTTTCCTCCAGGAAACCCTACTTGAGCAGAATGAACACCTTTGTAGGTTTTTCTTAAAATTAAAATTAGATTTGTGTTTTGTAAAGTATCTGGGTAAAACAATGCCAAAACTCCTGCTCTCTTTGAGCTTTTCATAGCCTCTGCTTGTTTTTCAATCAAATCCATACGATATGGAGGCGACATTTTAAACTGAGACGCTTGCCCTGGAAGTGGAGCTTGTTCTATCTTAGATATAGAATTTAAAAACAAATCAAAATTCATCTAGTTATGAGAATTTTAGTATTAATATGCTTGTGTTTACTTTTAACGAACTGTGAAGATAAACAATCTCGCCAAAAAAAAAATAACAGTTCTACAATAGATTCAACAAAAACCGAAAAGGAAATTGCAAAAAAAGATTCTGTAACTACAGAGACTAATGAAATACCTTTATTAGATGATAAAAATGCTATTCCGTTTTTTCAACAATACGAAAAAGAGAATAAAGAAAACAAAGTCAGGATTTACACAGATTTTGGCAATATAGATATTCTACTTTTTGAAGAAACAAAATACCATAGAGCAAATTTTATATTTTTAACCAAGCAAAACTATTTTAGTTACACACAATTTTATAGAGTTATAAATAATTTTGTAATTCAAGGTGGTAATAGTGATGACTACGATATTGCAAGAAAACGAAACGCTATAGGCAAATACCTTCTCCCAACAGACTCTAAAAAGGGTTTTGTACACGACAGAGGTGTTGTTAGTATGCCAAGTGGAGAAATTGAAAACCCATACAAACTCGCCTCTCCATTTGAATTTTTTATTGTTCAACAAAAAGGTGGTGCGCACCATTTAAATGGCGACTATACCATTTTTGGGAAAGTAATTGCGGGAATGGATGTTGTAGATACTATAGCAGCACAATCTACAGATGAAGGCGATTGGCCTTTAAAAAACATATACATAACCAAAGTAGAAATTATAAAATAATTAAGATAATTCTATACGAAAAAGTAATACCTTGAAACCTTAAAATTTAAAACTAAACCAATGACTAAACAAAACAAGTTAAAACACATAAAAGCCTTTAGTTTATGTGTGATAGTAGCATTTTCCAGCTATGCCCAAAACCCTGATAATATGACTAATAACACATTACTGCAAGAATGGACAGGACCTTATCAAGGCGTGCCAGCTTTTGATAAAATGAAAGTAGAAGATGTAAGCACTGCAGTTGAAAAAGGAATGGAATTGAGTCTTGCAGACATTGAAAAAATTGCAAATAATCCTGCGGCTCCAACTTTTGAAAACACTATTGTTGCAATGGAAAGCTCTGGCAAAGAATTAGACAGAGTTTTTACATATTACGGAATTTTAAGTAGTAATATGTCGTCTCCAGAATTTAGAGAGATTTCATCTAAACTTGCACCAAAGCTATCAGAATACCAATCTAAAATATCTCAAAACGAAAAACTTTTTCAACGTATAAAAGCAGTTTATGATGCTTCTCAAAAAAAGCCTTTAGCTGCAGACCAACAACGCGTTGTTGATTTAACATATAAAAGTTTTGAAATGAATGGTGCTAATTTAGATGCTGCCAAAAAAGAACGTTATGCAGCTATAAACAAAGAGCTATCATCTATATATAATACGTTTTCTAATAACGTGCTTCACGATGAAGAAAACTATGTTACTTACTTAAACAAAGATCAATTAGGAGGACTATCTGAAGGGTTTATTAAATCAGCAGCTAAAATTGCAAAAGATAAAGGTCGTGATGGCGAGTATGCAATTACTAACACACGCTCTTCAATGGATCCATTTCTTACATATTCAACTGAACGCGAATTACGTAAGCAAGTTTGGACCAACTATTACTCTCGTGGTGATAATGGTGATGAATTTGATAACAACAAATTAATTGCAGAAATTTTAAAACTTCGTAAAGAGCGTGTTGCTCTATTAGGTTATGATAATTATGCACAATGGAGATTACAAGATCGTATGGCTAAAACTCCAGAAAATGCAATGGCACTTATGAATGCTGTTTGGCCAGCAGCTATTGCAAGAGTTAGCGAAGAAGTTGCTGATATGCAAACAGTTGCTAATGAAAATGGTGATAATATTACTATCGAACCTTGGGATTACAGATATTATGCTGAAAAAGTGCGTCAGAAAAAATATGATTTAGATAGCGATGAAGTAAAACAATACTTGCAGTTAGATAAATTAACCGAAGCTTTATTTTTTACAGCAGGAGAATTATTTAATTACAAATTTACTCCAGTAGCCGAAGGCTCTGTTCCTGTATTTCATGAAGATGTAAAAGTTTGGGAAGTAACAGATAAAGACACAGGTAAACATATTGGCTTATGGTATTTAGATCCTTTTGCACGTGCTGGAAAACGTTCAGGTGCTTGGGCAACTACCTATAGAAGTTACACCTCTTTTGAAGGCGAAAAGAATGTATTAGCTTCAAACAACTCTAACTTTGTAAAACCAGCTCCAGGCGAAGCTGTATTAGTGTCTTGGGATGACGCTAATACATTTTTTCATGAGTTTGGACACGCATTGCATTTCTTTTCTTCAAATGTAAAATACCCAACTTTAAATGGAGGTGTTAGAGATTATACAGAATTTCAATCACAATTATTAGAGCGTTGGTTATCTACAGACGAAGTTATCAATAAGTTTTTGGTGCATTATAAAACAGGACAACCAATTCCTGCTGAATTAGTTGCGAAAATTAAAAAAGCGTCTACTTTCAATCAAGGGTTTTCAACTACTGAGTATTTAGCATCAGCTATTATGGATATGAAATTCCATCTTGCAGACCCAACAAATATTGATATTGATAAATTTGAGCGTGAGACTTTAGCTGAATTAAAAATGCCAAAAGAATTAGTAATGCGTCATAGAACACCTCACTTTGGTCACGTGTTTTCTGGAGAAGGTTACGCAACAGCTTACTATGGTTATATGTGGGCAGATGTACTAACTAGCGATGCTTCTGAAGCATTTAAAGAATCTGAAGGTGGATTTTATGACAAAGACGTTGCTGCTAAATTGGTAAAGTTTTTATTCGCACCTAGAAACTCTATGGATCCAGCCGAAGCTTATCGTTTATTTAGAGGTCGTGATGCAAAAATTGAAGCATTAATGAGAGATAGAGGTTTCCCTGTTCCTAAAGAATAAATTTAAAATTATATATATAATAAAAAGGCATTAGATAACTAATGCCTTTTTTGTTTTAATCTTTATATAAACTTGGTAAGCTAATTTTGAATTTTACTGCAATTAATCTAATAGTTATAACAACAGCTCCAGCTATTATAAATACAATATTATTGTCTATTGGTAATTGTCTTAACACAAAATAACTAATACCTCCTGCGATACATGCTGTGGCATAAATTTCTTTTCTGAAAATAACAGGTATTTCATTACATAAAATATCTCTAATAACACCTCCAAAGCAGGCTGTCATTGTTCCTAATGCTATACAAATAATAGGATGTAATCCAATATTTAATCCTTTTTCTACACCTACTACAGTATACAAACCAATTCCGATAGTATCAAAAAGAAATAATGAAATTCTTAAATAATTAATACGCTTTCTAAAAGCAATTGTAAATACTGTCGCTCCAAAAATAACATACACATAGGTCATATTTGTCATCCACGATACAGGAGTTTGCCCAATAAGAATATCTCTAAGTGTTCCTCCTCCTACAGAAGTTACAAATGCTATGATGAGCAGCCCAAAGGCATCCATTTTTTTATTCATAGCAACAGAAACTCCTGAAATAGCAAAAGCGATTGTTCCTAGTATGTCGATAACTTGAAAAAACATATTTTTTTAATTATTCCGTATAAACTATTTACATGTTTTGTGTGTAATAGTTGTAATCTTTTAAAATAGTATCTATAAACTGCATATCGTTACCATCCTTGTTTTTCACACCAATAACTTCAACAATTTTAGTTCTTAATTTTATAAGTGTTTGGTAATCGTTTGCCGCTTTGGCATTGGCAAAGGTTTCTTTTATAATTCTTGCATCATTGTCAGACAGCTTTATAACTGTTGGATAAGTTGGCTGATAATCGTCTCTTAAATTTTCTAAAATAGTATGACTGATATTCACTTTGTCTTTTAGCAAAATTACAGCTGTGCCAGCAGCCATATCACCTAATCGCTGAGAGCGCTTATTAAAAAGAATAACAAAAAACCCGAGTCCGAAAATGTATATATCTACAATTCTAAAAAACCATCGTACAACATAATCAGATAATGATGCCTGGTAACCATCAATCTTTACCACTTTAATTTTTAAGGCTTTTTTCCCTAAAGTCTGCCCTTCTAAAATTGATTCTAATACTAGTGCATAAAACACAACAGGCAAACTTAATAATGTATTTAGGCCAATTTGCGACCACTGATCCATATCTTCAAAAGCACCAAAACCATAACTTAAGACTATTAAATAGCCTATCTTAATAGCGCCATCAATAATAAAAGCTAATAAACGCTCACCCACACCAGCAGCAGTAAAATTTATTTTTACATTTTGGGTGGTGTTAATTTGTAACTCTGACATTTTCTTTTTTAATTTATCAACTATATGAGAGAAGTCGCATTTATTAAGCAAAATAAAGAAAAATGGCTAAGTTTTGAAACTGCTATTTTCAACAACGATTTTAAAGATCCTGATGAATTAGCATCTCAATATATCCATTTAATTAACGACTTATCTTACGCGCAAACTTACTACCCCAAAAGTAAAGTAATTACTTATTTAAATCAATTAGCTGCAAAAGCTTTTCAAAAAATTTATAAAACCAAGCGTGAAGACACTAACAGAATTGTAGAATTCTGGAAAACAGAAGTACCTCTTATTGTTTACCAATACCGAAAATATATTTATTTAGCGTTTGCAATTTTTACTTTGTTTACTGCAATTGGAGCTATTTCAGCAGCTAACGATGGTGAGTTTGTTCGTTCTATTTTAGGTGACCAATATGTTGATATGACTTTAGAAAATATTGAGAACGGAAACCCTGTTGCAGTTTATAAAAGCGGAAGCAATTGGGGAAGCTTTATTGGTATTACCATAAATAATCTTCGCGTTGGTATAATTTCGTTTGTTTTAGGAGTTTTTGGCGGACTTGGTACTGTTTGGGTTTTGTTTAAAAACTGTATTATGTTGGGTTCTTTTCAGTATTTCTTTTACGAAAAAGAAGTATTTTGGGAAAGCGTAAGAGGTATTTGGATACATGGCTCTATGGAAATATTTGCTATTGTGATAGAAGCTGGAGCAGGTTTAATTTTAGGCGCAAGTATATTGTTTCCAGGCACACATTCCAGGTTTACCTCGTTTAAGCAAGGTGCAAAAACAGGAGTTAAAATTCTAATTAGCACTTTCCCTTTTACATTTTTTGCAGGTTTTTTAGAAGGCTTTATTACAAGATACTCCCAAGAAATGCCTAAATTCCTTTCTGTCGGAATTATATTAATTACATTAGGAGCAATTAGTTACTATTATCTAATTTATCCTTTTTTGGTTCGTAAAAGAATTCAGAATCAGATGTTAACATTTAGCCCTGTTTTAGCTTGAGACATATCCTACTCTCTTTTTTACTAGTGTTTATTGTTGAGACAAATTACAATAGGTCTTTTGCTACATATATTGCTCAAGAACCTCAAACAGAACGAGCATTTGATAAAGATTTTAAAGACAAGTATTCTGGAAGCAAGTATAACTACGAAGGCAAAAAAGTAGTGAGTTCTTCTGGAGCAGGTAATGGTTCTGCCTCTGGATCTGAATATAAAGAAGACTCTCCTTATATTAAAGAAGATAACAACTCAAGCAATATATCAGTTGGATTTAATCCTATAAACACTTTGTTTATAATCATTCTCATATTGGCTGTAGTTTATTTGGCATATACTCTATTAAATGATGGCAGCAGTGGATTATTTAACTCTAGAAGTCATAAAAAACTAAACAAATATGGAGAAATCACTGCCGAAAATATTGAAAATGCTGATATAGCGGCATTAATTAATGATGCTGAAAACCAAAACGATTACAGGCTAGCGATTAGATACTATTATCTATTAGTACTAAAAACATTAGCAGTTAAAAACTATATAAAATTTGAAGATGACAAAACAAATGCCGATTATTTAAATGAAATAGAATCGCAAAAATTCAGCAAAGGATTTGCTTACACTTCATACTTGTATAATTACATATGGTATGGTGAGTTTCCTTTAAATACTGAACAATACAGTACTGCAAAGAGCAATTTTCAGAACTTTTTAAATCAGGTGAAGTAATGAAAAAGGGACTCATAATCATATTTGTTATTATAGCAGCCATAATCGGTTTGTCATATGTTATTGGTATAAGGACTACTAAAATTGTAGATTGGGAAGAGTCATACAACGAAAAAAGCAACAAACCTTATGGTGTTAGCGTGCTTTATAAAGAGTTACCAAAGCTTTTTAAAGACCAAAAATTCAAAACCGTTTATCATACACCTTCAAATTATTTATATGCTAATTCTGAAGATAGTTATGGTGATCATATTGCAGAAGGTGTTTATATGATTATCGGAAATTCTGATTATTTAGAAGATGACGATATTGATGAGTTATTATTATTTGTAGAGCGAGGCAACACACTATTTCTTTCAGATTATTATCCGCCTAATAAGTTATTAGACACACTTAATCTTGAAGTTGATTATGTTGAGTACGAAAAGCAAACAAACAAAGACAGTATTTCTAAACTATCTTTTAAAGCTAGAAAACTTCAAGATAAAAACAGTGAAATTGATAAGAATATAGAAGACTACTACTTTTCAAAATTTGAAGGCGAAAATTACAAATCACTCGGTTATGCAAAAAACGATACTAGCCTAATCAATTTTATTGAAATTCCTTATGAGAGTGGCACAATTTATCTTCATTTACAACCTCGTATATTCACAAATTACAACGTATTAAAAGGCGATAGATTTAAATATGTTGAAGGCGTCTTATCTTATTTACCAAACAAAACATTGTATTTTGATTCATACACCAAATATTATGACACCTACTATGGCGATGTTGAAGAAAAATCTGATTTAAGTTGGTTTATGCAACAAGTATCATTTAAATGGGCTTGGTATTTGGCTTTAATACTAACCTTATTATTTATAATTTTTAATGCCAAACGTAAACAGCGTATTATAGAAATAATAAAACCTTTAGAGAATACAACTGTTGCGTTTGTTAAAACCATTTCAAATCTATACTTTGAAACCCAAGACCATCGTAATCTTATAGAGAAGAAAATTACTTACTTTTTAGAAAAGATAAGACGAGATTATAATATAGATACATCTATTTTAAATGATGAATTTATTGATCGTCTTTCATCAAAATCAGGAAAGAAAAAAGAGACTATAAAAAAGCTAATTAATTATATTAACTGGCTAAGAACCAAAAACGAGTTTTTTGAAGACAATCTTTTAAAACTCAATAAACATATTGAAGAATTTTATTCTAAATAATTATGGAAGAACATAACAACGACGCATCACAGCAAAATACACCTCAACCAGAGTCACAACCTGCTATTGAGCAATCTGAAACTAACGATTTGCAGTTTACAAATCGTTTAGATTTATCAGAACTACAACATAATGTACATAACATTAAGCGCGAAATAGGCAAAGTAATTGTCGGCCAAAAAGACATGGTCGATATGCTAATTGCCTCTCTTTTAGCAAAAGGACACTCGTTAATTGAAGGTGTTCCTGGAGTTGCAAAAACCATTACAGCAAAGCTATTAGCAAAATCGTTAAGCGTTGGGTTTAGTAGAATACAGTTTACACCAGATTTAATGCCTAGTGATATTTTGGGTACTTCTGTATTTAATTTAAAGTCAACCGAATTCGAATTTAAAAAAGGTCCTATTTTCTCTAATATGATTCTTATTGATGAGATTAACAGAGCTCCAGCAAAAACCCAAGCAGCTTTATTTGAAGTAATGGAAGAGCAACAAATAACAATAGATGGTCATCGATATAAATTAGATACGCCTTTTATGGTATTGGCAACGCAAAACCCAATTGAGCAAGAAGGAACTTATCGTTTACCAGAAGCACAATTAGACCGCTTTTTGTTTAAAATAGATGTTGATTATCCAGACTTAACAGATGAGATAGAAATTTTAACTCGAGAGCATAACTTAAAAGATAAAATTAAGACCGATGCTATCTCCTCTTTTTTAACAGCAGAACAAATAGCGAAATACCAAAGCCTTGTTACTCAAGTATTGGTTGAAGAACATTTGTTAAAATATATTGCAGATTTAATAGTAGCAACACGTAGTAATCAATTTTTATATTTGGGTGCTTCACCAAGAGCATCTATAGCAATACTTAAAGCAAGTAAAGCCTTTGCTGCCATGAGTGGTCGCGATTTTGTAACTCCAGAAGACATAAAACGTGCTGCAATACCAGTATTACACCATAGAGTTATTGTTACACCAGAACGCGAAATGGAAGGTATTACAAGCAAAGATGTTATTAAACAAATTATTGAAACCGTAGAAATACCTAGATAATTACTAACCAAATTTTTCAACCTATGTTTAAAAATCCATTTTCATTTAAAGGCCGAATTAGAAGAACTGAGTATGGTTTAAGTTACTTAATGTATATTGCTGGCTACTTCATGTCTGCTATGATAATTGTACCTTTTGAAGAAATTGGAGTCGTCGTATTTTTTATCTTATTCATTGTTTTATTTTGGTTTTTATTGGCTCAAGGAGCAAAACGTTGTCACGACAGAGGTAATAGTGGAATCTTTCAAATTATTCCATTTTACGGATTATGGATGTTATTTGCCGATAGCGATCCAGGACCAAATCAATATGGACCAAACCCTAAAGGGATTGGCAATAATGATGAAATAAATCAAATTGGAAAACCTGAAGATAGCATTTAATGAAAATGAAATTCTTTAAACCCTTTTATATACAGCCACGCTTTTTTTATTGTGGAATTGCTATTGTAGTACTTTTTATATGTAGCTACTTTTTGCCAATTCTTTTCAATGTGGCACAGCTATCTATACTAGTGGTTTTAACATTTTTCTTTTTAGACTTTCTAATTGTTTTTATTGGTAAAAACCGAATTGAAGCTCAAAGAATTCTTCCTGATAAATTTTCAAATGGAGATGATAATACAGTTCAAATTAACATAACAAACAACTACCCTTTTATAACTCATTGCACAATTATTGATGAAATTCCTGTGCAATTTCAAGTGAGAGATTTTGAGCTTAACTTAAAATTATCACCACGAAAAACAAAGTCAATTACATACAATTTAAAACCCACACAAAGAGGAGAATATCACTTTGGAAGTTTAAATATATATGCATCTTCTATTATAGGCTTAGTTGCCAAACGCTTTACGCTAGAGAGTAATGCAATGGTACCAACTTACCCTAGTTTTAAACAATTGCGAAAGTTCGAATTGCTAAACATTAATAACACATTACAAGATTATGGTATAAAAAAAATACGACGTATTGGTCATACTATGGAATTTGAGCAAATTAAAGATTATGTATTAGGTGACGATTTAAGAACCATTAACTGGAAAGCAACTGCAAAGAAAAACAGCTTGATGGTAAATCAGTTTCAAGATGAAAAATCGCAACCTATCTACTCCATCATTGATAAAGGTCGTGTAATGAAAATGCCTTTTGATGGTTTAAGCCTTTTAGATTATGCTATTAATGCAACACTTGTAATGAGTAGTATCGCTCTAAAAAAGCATGATAAAGCAGGCATGATGTCTTTCTCTAAAAAGGTTGAAAATGTGGTTGTTGCACAACGACGCACCTCGCAAATGAGGATGATTTTAGAATCGCTTTATAATGTAAAAACCGATTATTTTGAAAGCGACTTTAGTAGATTATATGCCAATATTAAAAGACACATAACACACAGAAGCCTTATTTTGTTATACACCAATTTTGAAACCATGGATGGTTTAAACAGGCAATTACCTTACTTAAAAGCCATTGCAAAAAGCCACTTAATTGTTGTCATTTTCTTTAAAAACACTGAGCTTAATACTGTTATTAATGATAAGGCAGAAACTATTCAGCAAGTGTACGATAAAGTTATTGCCGAAAAATTTGCCTTCGAAAAGCGACTTATTGTCAACGAACTCAAAAAATATGGCATCTACTCTATCCTTACTACTCCAGAAAATTTAACTATTGATACAATTAATAAGTATTTAGAAATAAAATCTAGAGGCCTTTTATAATCTTCAATTTTTATTACTTCTACTCTTTAATAACAACTCATCCAAATAATTCAACAATTCAGTATTTCAAATTGTGAGACTTTATCGCATTGATTGATATTTGATTCATCATTAACCAATAAAATCAATTAATATGAAAACTCTAATATCAATTATCGCAATTACATTATCTTCAATTTTTGGTTATAGCCAAAATGAAGAAGGCTATACAATTACTGTTACAATTGACAATTTTATGAGTGAAAATGGACATGCTCTATTAAGCCTACATACAAAAGACACCTTTATGAAAGGTAATGGATTAATAGATATGAAAAGTGAAATAAAAAACGGTAAAACAACAGTTACTTTTACAAATGTAAAACCAGGAGTTTATGCAATTTTAGCTTTGCACGATGCTAATGACAATGGTCACATGGATTATGAAGAAAATGGAATGCCAATAGAAGTATATGGCATAAGTAGTAATCCTTCTAGCTTTGGACCACCACAATTTAATACTGCAAAATTTGAAGTTTCAAACAATGATATTGAACTAACAATTAAATTAAGATAACAATCTGTTTAAAACCACAAAGAGGACTTAAGTTTAAGTCCTCTTTGTGGTTTTTTATGTATTAAATTGATTCAAAATATTATACTATTTCGCCTAACCAAGCTTTCATCATCCAAACTGTTTTTTCTTGTTCAGTAATAAAGTCGCTCATCATTGAGTTGGTACCTTCATCATTTGCTTCTCCAGACTTATTTAAAATTTTTCGCTCAATAGTTAGCAATTGCGTTAAAGAATCTACAATTAATCTAACCGCTTTTTCATCAATCGAAATATTTTTCCCAACAGGCACTTTTGCCAATTTTGTATAATCGTCAAATGTATGTAATGGTGTGTCTCCTAATGTTAATATACGTTCTGCAATCAAATCAACTTTCATATTTGCATCAGTATATAACTCTTCAAACTTAACATGAAGATCAAAAAATCGTTTCCCTTTAATATTCCAGTGTATGCCTCTTAAATTCTGATAATATATCTGAAAATTAGCCAACAAATCATTTAAATCATTAGCTAAATCTTTAGTCTTTTTAGTATCTAAACCTATGCTATTTAATGTCATAATATTTACTATTTTTTTATTCAATACAAATTTAAGGTATAATTAACACGCTCTACTATAGTTTTTATTAATCCTTTTTATAATTTTATAGTTTAAATGAATAACGATGACGATAACACAATTACACTACGTTCTGGCGATAGCTGAACATAAAAATTTTACAAAAGCAGCAGAAAAATGCTTTGTTACACAACCAACTTTAAGCACTCAAATACAAAAACTAGAAGAAGAACTCGATATCATAATTTTTGACAGAGGTAAAAAACCTATTGAATTAACAGATGTAGGACGCAAAATTGTACACCAAGCTAGAAATATTGTAAACGAGTCTGATAGAATACAAGATATTGTAGACCAACAAAAAGGATTTATTGGAGGAGAATTTAGACTAGGTATAATACCTACAGTAATGCCAACGCTTTTACCAATGTTTTTAAAAGCATTTATAAAGAAATACCCAAAAGTGAAGTTGAAAATTGAAGAGTTAACCACCGAAGAAATTATATTCAGAATTAATGAAGGACATTTAGATGCTGCTATTGCTGCTACACCATTAGAGAATGATAATATTAAAGAACGTGTATTGTATTATGAGCCTTTTGTAGGTTACATACCTGAAACTCACAGATTAGCTGATATGAAAAAGATTAATGTTTCTGATTTAGAAATTGACGATATGCTATTATTAGAAGATGGTCATTGCTTTAGAGATGGTGTAATTAATTTATGTAAAGCTTTTAAAGACCACAATGATGATAATTTTCAGTTAGAAAGTGGAAGTATTGAAACGCTATTAAAACTATCTAACGAAGGCTTAGGCATGACCTTACTACCTTATTTACACACCCTAGACCTAAATGATAAAATGAAAGCTAACCTGCATCATTTTGTTGAGCCATCTCCAGCAAGAGAAGTTAGTGTTATTTATCATAAAAGCGAACTTAAAATGCAAATAGTTGATGCGTTACACAATGTTATTTCAGGTATTATAAGAGGAGCAATAGCATTTCATAATGTTGAAATTATTAGCCCATTACCTAAATAAGTTAAAACTATATAAACTAAAAAGACCTCCAAATTGGAGGTCTTTTTTTTATGGTTTTAAATAGATTAAACATTGATTTAATTCTGGGTTCTGTTGAATTAAAGATTTTATAAATACCTTTAATTCTTCAATTTCATAAGGTAATAACCTCTGAATTGCTTTTTGAACTTCTCTACAGAACAAGTTAGCATCAAAACTAACTTTATTAAGCACAGTTTTAGTGTACTCAAACATTGCTCTTGCCATAGTTTCTTTTAGGTTTAGGTTTAGATAGGTAGCTTTGTAATAATAGGCGGTTTCTTTTTAAATTATAATTAAATATACTAAAAAAAAGAATACACTCATTTTTGTAATGAAAACTTTAACAGAAAAATACCATTCATAAAATGGTATTAAAACCTATTATCACCATCCAAAATATTACCTAATCCACCAAGAATACTACCTTCTCCTTTATCTTTTCCTCCTCCTTGTGGTGCACTTGCCAAGACACGACCAGCTAATCTGCTAAAAGGCAATGATTGAATATAAACTGTACCTGGACCTTGAAGTTTTGCATAAAACAAACCTTCGCCACCAAATATGGTGTTTTTTATACCTCCAATAAACTCTATATCATAGTCTATATCTTGAGTAAAACCAATAATACAACCAGTATCTACTCTTAATATCTCACCAGATTTAAGTTCTTTTTTTGCTGTAGTTCCTCCTGCATGTACAAAAGCCATTCCGTCGCCTTCAAGCTTTTGCATTATAAAACCTTCACCACCAAAAAGTCCACGTCCTAAACGTTTAGAAAACTCAATACCAACACTAACGCCTTTAGCTGCGCAAAGAAATGCATCTTTTTGACAAATGAATTTACCTCTAAATTCGGTTAAATCTATTGGTATAATTTTTCCTGGATAAGGTGACGCAAAAGAAACATTTTTCTTACCTGGAACTGTATTATAAAATGCTGTCATAAACAAGTTTTCACCTGTAAGAATACGTTTTCCAGCTCCTAAAATAGAGCCTAAAAAACCCTTATTCTTTTCAGAGCCATCACCAAAAATAGTTTCCATTTTTATACCATCATCCATCATCATAAAACTTCCTGCTTCTGCAATAACACCTTCTTGAGGGTCGAGTTCAATTTCTACGTATTGCATTTCTTCTCCGTAGATTCTGTAGTCAATTTCGTGTGCTGTCATGATTTTTTGTTTTTTAATTGATTCAAGTATATGTTGATTCTATCTAAGTTTTGTTACAAATACAATTAGCTTTTTACTTTAATGCTCCATTCAAAATTAAAAGTTGACACCTCAACACCATCAGTATTTGTTCCCACAGATGTCATCCAAATAGTTTGCCCTTCACCAGTTTCAATCGCTTTAGCAATAGCATTATCTATTAAATGACCATCATTACATTTAAAAGTAATTCTGCCTGTTGCCTTTTTTGTAAATGTTGCATTGTTATTAGAAACAAGCATTGATATATTTTTACCACTTTCTCTAATTTTCATTAGTACTAAAGCTCCTGTTGTAAGCTCTGCAGCCATACCTTGTACAGCCCAAAACATAGATTTAAATGGGTTTTGATTTATCCATCTGTGCTTTACAGAAACTGTGCATGATACATCATCAATTGTTTTTACTCTTACTCCTGTAAAAAAAACTGATGGCAGCTTAAACAGATTGAAAGTATTTATTTTACTAGGTGTTAACTTCATTTGTTAGTTTATTTTGCTCAAAATTATCGAAAATAATTCACATTACAATTTGTTAAAATTATGTTAAATTATACTACTATGTTTTGCATAATACCTTTTTTTAGATATATATTTGCATAAGAAACTATTATATGCTTTTACATCATGTTAGATAATCACCAAAAAAATATCGCAACGTTTATACATTTATCAACCTTTTCGAGGTTTATAATTCCGTTTGGAAATTTTATAGGTCCATTAATTCTTTGGATAGCTAATAAAGAAAAATCACCTTTTGTTGATGATCATGGTAAACAAGCTATTAACTTTCAAATAAGCATTTTGCTTTATGCTGTAATAATTGGAACACTAACGATACCGTTTTTTATATTCAATATTTTTAATGGTATTGATTTTTTAGACTTTAATGGGTTTGATAATTTCAGTATTAATATAGACAAACCTTCTCCTCTACTTTATATTGGAGGTGGACTTGGCTTTTTGGCTATAGTAGGTTTTATTTTAGAACTCTTGTTTATAGTTAAAGCAAGTTTAAAAGCTAGAGATGGAGAAGAATACAAATATCCATTAACAATAAATTTCATCAAATAATCATCATCAATCAATCAAAAAATGAACAGTTTAAAAAATTAAAACGAATGACACTATGAAGATAGAAAACACAAAAGCACAAATGCGAAAAGGTGTATTAGAATACTGCATACTTTCGGTCTTAAAAGACGAAGACGCTTATGTTGCAGAAATTTTAGACACACTTAAAGACGCAAAACTGCTCGTGGTAGAAGGCACAATTTACCCTTTACTTACAAGGCTTAAAAATGCAGGTCTTCTTAATTACAGATGGGAAGAGTCTACATCAGGACCTCCTAGAAAATATTATGGATTAACCGAAACAGGAAAATTATTCCTAAACGAGTTAAATACCACTTGGAGCGAATTACAAAACGCAGTAAATTTAGTAACCAGACAAAAAAAATCAAAAAATGAATAAGACAGTCAATATAAATTTAGCAGGTATATTTTTTCATATCGATGAAGATGCATACTTAAAACTTCAACGTTATCTTGAGGCTATAAAACGTTCTTTTACAGATTCTCAAGGTCGTTCTGAAATCATATCAGATATTGAAGCTCGTATTGCCGAATTATTTAGTGAGCGTGTAAAACATGACAAACAAGTAATTGGCAATAAAGAAGTTGACGAGGTTATCACCATTATGGGACAACCAGAAGACTATCTTGTTGACGACGAAATATTTGAAGACGAACCTAGAAAACAAACATCTAGCAGCAGTAATTCTAAAAAGCTATTTAGAGATACTGACAACTCATATATTGGTGGTGTAGCCTCTGGACTTGGCCATTATTTAGGCATCGATGCCGTTTGGGTACGTTTACTTTGGATAATATTTGCCTTCGGATCTGGTGGAACTTTTATTCTGATTTATATTTTGTTCTGGGTTTTAGTTCCAGAAGCTAAAACAACTTCAGAAAAGCTCACCATGACTGGAGAACCAGTAAATATTAGCAACATTGAAAAAAAAATCAAGGACGGATTTGAAAATGTATCTCAAACCGTAAGTGATACAGTAAAAAACATTGATTTACCAAAACAAGGCAATCGCATAAAATCATCCTCAAAATCATTTTTTGATACCATAGGAGATATTATAATGTTTTTCTTAAAAGTGTTTGCCAAATTTATAGGTATTCTATTAATGATTGTAGGTGCTTCTGTACTTATAGGATTAATTGTAGCTATGTTTTCAGTTGGTGTAGCAGATGTGATTCATATTCCTGGATTTGACCTTATAGATTCAGCAAATGCAGCTAATGTGCCGATTTGGTTAATATCATTATTATCGCTTTTTGCTGTTGGTATTCCTTTCTTTTTCTTGTTCTATTTAGGGCTGAAAATTCTAGTAAACAACTTAAAATCTATAGGTAACATTGCTAAATTCTCGCTTTTTGGCTTATGGTTAATGGCAATTATTGGATTAATCGTTATTGGTGCAAGACAAGCCAGTGAGTATAATTATGACGCTAGCACAATTACAAAAGAACAATTAAACATAACAGCCAATGACACCTTACATTTAAGTATGCTAGAAAATGCAACTTATAGCAAACATTTTGGAAGACACAGAGAGGTTTTTAAAACAGTTTACGATGAAAATGACAACAAACTTATTTATACATCTGATATTAGATTAATTGTAAGATCAACAAAAGACTCTGTTGCATCAATAAATATTGAGAAAAATGCTCATGGCAAAAACTATCAAGAAGCAAAAAAGAGAGCGTTAGATATAAACTATAACTATACCATAAATGGTAAGTCGTTACTAATAGATTCATACCTAACTACGCCTCATAGTAATAAGTTTAGAGCACAACAGGTTGAAGTTACACTATACTTACCTGAAGGCACAATTTTATATGCTGATGAGAACACGTATTCATTTCATAGAAATACTGAACACTATAATGACATATTAGATAATGGTATGGAAGGACATTATCTTAAAATATTGAATAACGAAATTATTTGCCTGGATTGTGATGACGATGATTTTAAAATGAACATTAATATTAATGATGATGGTTCAGAGTTTAAATTAGACGAAAACGGATTGCGTATTAAAAGTGATAGCACATCAGTTGAGATTAACAATAAAGGTGTAAAATCTAATAGCGAAAGTGTGCGAATTAACATCGATAAAAACGGAATTGAAATCACATCAGACGACAATTAACAATTCATCATTAAAAATCAACAGTTCAGATATTTATGTTACTCATCAATAACATTTTAATAGATATTTGAATCAGAAATCAATCAAAATGAAAAAGGATACATTTTTAATTGCTATAACAATGGTGTATTTCTTGGGAATAATCAACCCAATTAAAGCACAAGTCTCAGAAGACTCTGAGCTGTTTATTACTTTAAAAACTAACGACAGTTTACTTTTTAATATTGGCTTTAACAAATGCGTGTTAAATGAATTTAAAAATTTAACTACAGATGATTTAGAGTTTTATCATGATAAAAATGGAATACTTAAATCAAAAGCAGAATTCATTAATGTGATGGCTAATGGTATTTGCCATAAAGACAATCTATATAAAGCAAGACGAGAATTAGTAAAAGGGAGCTTAAAAGTGTATCCTCTTTATGAAAACGGTAAACTTTATGGAGCAATCCAAAATGGCGAACATCAATTTTATGAAACCTTTCAAGGAAATGAAAAAGCTGGCAATGTTGCTAAGTTTTCACATTTATGGATTTTAGAAAACAATCAATGGAAAATTAAACGAATCTTAAGTTTCGACCATCAATAAAAAATTAATCAATCAAAAAACGAATATTATGACAACACTAACAAAAATAATAGTTACAAGCATATTAAGTATGCTAATGTTTTCCTGTAACTTTAATATTGGAACAGGAGTAAGTGGAAATGGCATTGTAAAATCTACCGAAAGAACTCTTGAAGGCGATTTTAATACTATAGAAGTAAGTCGTGGGCTTGATGTATATATTACTCAAAGTGACTCTGAAAGCTTAAAAGTACAAGCTGATGAAAACTTACACGATATAATTAAAACCATAGTTGAAAACAACACACTAAAAATATATGCAGATGAAAACATCAGTTACGCTGCATCTAAAAAGGTTTTTGTGAGCTTTAACTCAATTTCAAAACTATCAGCATCTAGTGGAAGCGATATGTTTTCAACAAACACAATTACTGTAAATGATTTAGAGCTTTCAACAGAAAGCGGCAGTGATATGACTTTAGATATTAACGTACAATCTTTACGTTGCGACAGCAGCAGTGGAAGTGACTTAAAATTAACAGGAAAAACAGAATCATTTTATGCAAATGCATCAAGTGGTAGTGATATAAAAGCTGGAGATTTAGTTTCAACAATAGCAGAAGCAAAAGCATCTAGCGGAAGTGACATCACATTAAATACAACTAAAGAACTAACTGCAAATGCCTCAAGTGGTGGAGATATAAAATACTACGGAAATCCAGAAAAAGTAAATAAATCTGATAATGTTTCTGGTAGCGTAAACAAGCAATAAAACTACAAAAACAACTAATCAACCAACTAGTTTTATAAACCATTTTAAACTCAATTACGAGTTTGGGATGGTTTTTGTTTATATTTGTTTATTACAACTTTTAAACATTATAAATGAATAAAATCATTTTCACATTCTTATTAGCCATTGGTTTTATCTCTTTTGCAAATGCACAAGATGATGAGAAAATTAAAGGCGATAGAAACGTTACAATTAAACAAACCTACATTGAACCTTTTAATAAAATAATTGTAGGTGAAGATTTTACTGTAGAAATTATTTACAACAGCAAACCTTCAATTGAAATTGAAACAGACGACAACTTGCATGAGTATATTAGCTTTGGAGTTGTAGATAGTATATTATCTATAAAAACGACAAAAAAGATAACATCAAGCAAAAAAATGAACATTAAGGTTAATTACACAAATAACCTTGAACATATTGAAACAAAAGATGACGGAGAAATTCGCTCATTAACTTCTTTAGAGCTAAAAAATGCTACGTTAAGAACCTCAGGCTCTTCAAAAGCATATCTTAATATTAGAACTAATAATTTTACCTATAACAGTCTAGACAAAGCTAGGGTTAAGCTTAACATTAATGCTAATACTTCAAAAATTGTTTTAAGTGATAATTGCAAGGTTGAAGCATTAATAAACTCAAAGTCAATGGCTATGGATTTATATCAACGTGCAACAGCAAATATCGAAGGTACAGCTACAACAACAACGCTCAGACTAGATAATTCGGCTAGTTTTAACGGTAAAGATTTTGCAACAAAAACTTGCGATCTTATTGTTGAAACAAACAGTAACGCATCAATTAGAGTAAACGAAAACATTACTATTGAAGCTTCTGGTAGCAGTGAAGTTTATTTATACAACTTACCTAAAATAGTTTTAAATAAGTTTATTGATACAGCCAAACTTCAGAAAAAAGACAACTAAATTAACTTTTCAATTATATAACTATGAAAAAAATAACCTTGTTTTTTATCATTCTTATAAGTGTGACAGCTTGTAAAAAAGAAACAAAAACCGAAGACACAAATGCTGCTTTAAAAACAGAAGTACAAACCTTTCTTGACGATTACACAACTACATTTAAAAAACTGTATTATGACTCTGCTGAGGCAGAATGGGCTGCAAATACACATATAGTTGTTGGCGACACATTAAATGCTTATAATATTCAAAAAGCAAATGAAGCTTACGCAAAATTTACAGGAAGTAGTGATGTTATTGAAAAAACGCGAAAGTATTTAGAGCAAAAAGACAATCTAGATATTGTACAAGTACGTCAGTTAAAAACCATTTTGTATGCAGCTGCTAATAACCCAGAAACAGTTTCTGATGTTGTTTCTAAACGTATTACAGCAGAAAATGCTCAAAATGAAACATTATTTGGTTACGATTTTAAAATTAAAGGAAAGTCTGTATCAACTGGAGACATCGATAAAATTTTAAGAGAATCTAAAGATTTAAACAGCCGATTAGAAACTTGGGAATCTTCAAAAGCAGTTGGTAAAAACCTTAAAGATGGATTAGAAAACTTACGAAACCTACGTAATCAAACTGTAAACGCGTTAGGCTATGATGATTATTTCTCATATCAAGTGTCTGATTACGGAATGACTCGTCAAGAAATGCGTGACGAAATGAATAAAATGGTTAAAGAAGTTTGGCCTTTATATAGAGAATTACACACTTGGGCTCGTTATGAGTTAGCAAAAAAATATAATGCAAAAGTTCCAGATTATTTACCTGCTCACTGGTTACCAAATCGTTGGGGACAAGATTGGAGTGCATTAGTAAATGTAGAAGGTTTAGATATTGATGCTGCACTAAAAGACAAAGAACCAGAATGGATTGTTAAAGAAGGTGAAAAATTTTATGTAAGTATTGGGTTTAATCCTCTACCAGCTAGTTTTTATGAAAAATCGAGTATGTATCCTCTTCCTGCTGATGCTACGTATAAAAAGAACAACCATGCTTCTGCTTGGCATATGGATTTAGAAAACGATTTACGTTGCCTAATGAGTGTTGAAGCTAATGCCGATTATTATGAGACAATTCATCATGAGTTAGGACATATTTATTACTACCAAGCATATACAAATCCTAACGTTCCACCATTATTACGTGGAGGTGCTAATAGAGGTTATCATGAAGCCATAGGTAGCTTACTTGGTCTTGCAGCAATGCAAAAACCTTTTCTAGCTGAAAAAGGATTAGTTGATGCTAATGTTCAAATAGATGAAACTCAAAATTTATTAAAAGAAGCTTTAAACTATGTTGTGTTTTTACCATTTTCAGCTGGTGTAATGACTGAGTTTGAAAATTCTTTATATGCTGAGAATTTACCAAAAAATCAATTTAATCAAAAATGGTGGGAATTAGCTAAAAAGTATCAAGGTATGGTTCCTCCATCAGATCGTGGTGAAGAGTTTTGCGATGCGGCTTCAAAAACACATATAAACAATGATGCTGCTCAGTATTATGACTATGCAGTATCTTATATTTTATTATTCCAATTCCATGACCATATTGCTAAAAACATCTTAAAACAAGATCCACATGCAACCAACTATTATGGAAGCAAAGAGGTTGGAAATTTTTTAAAAGGTGTTTTAGAAACTGGTGCAAACAATGATTGGAGACAATTATTAAAAGAAAGTGTTGGTAGCGAAATGAGTGCTAAACCAATGTTAGACTATTTTGCACCTTTAATGGCTTACTTAAAAGAACAAAATAAAGGAAGAACTTATACGCTTCCTGAAACGTTTTAAAAGTTTAATAATTATAAAAAATAAAAGCGCCTAAAGTAAAATTACTTTAGGCGCTTTTTATATAAATAAGTTTTTTAATTATACGTTGATGTACTCACTTCAAATGTCGAATCTTTTGCAGCTAAATAACGCTCGGCATCTAAAGCAGCCATACAACCAGTTCCAGCAGCTGTAACAGCTTGTCTGTAAACATGGTCAGCGGCATCACCAGAAACAAAAACACCATCTATATTAGTTTTTGAAGTTCCTGGAACATTAATAATGTAACCTGTTTTATCTAAGTTTAAAAAATCTTTAAAAATATCGGTATTTGGTTTATGGCCAATAGCAACAAAAAACCCTGTAGCAGGTATTTCATGAACCTTTCCTGTAATATTATGTTTTACTCTAACTCCAGTAACAACTTGTCCATCACCAAGAACTTCTTCAGTTTCAGTATTGAATAAAATCTCAATATTTTCAGTGTTTTTAACTCTGGCAGCCATAATTTTAGAAGCTCTAAACTCATCCTTTCTTACCAACATAGTTACTTTCTTGCACAACTTTGATAAATAGTGAGCTTCTTCACAAGCACTATCTCCTGCTCCAACTATAACTACTTCTTGGTTTCTATAAAAGAAACCATCGCAAACAGCACAAGCTGATACTCCTCCACCAAGTTTTAAATATTTCTGTTCTGAGTCTAATCCTAAATATTTTGCAGATGCTCCAGTAGATATGATTACTGTTTGGCAATGAATCTCTTTAGTTTCATTAACCCAAACTTTATGTACATCTCCTGAAAAATCTACCTTAGTTATCCAACCATCTCTAACATCAGTTTCAAAACGTTCGGCTTGTTTTCTCAACTCTATCATCATTTCTGGACCTGTAATCCCATCTGGATATCCTGGAAAATTTTCAACCTCATTAGTTGTTGTTAACTGTCCACCTGGTTGAGTTCCTTGGTATAAAACAGGTTTCATATTAGCTCTAGCAGCATAGATTGCAGCTGTATATCCTGCTGGACCAGAACCTATAATTAGGCATTTTACTTTTTCAATTGTATCTGACATTCTGTGAATCTTAAATTATAACACAAAAGTAGAATTTTTGATACAATACTTACAGCATAGTTATTAAAAGTTATTATAGTTCTATAAATACTTTTAATTACAGACAAATCTCACTCTTTTTTTGTAAATTAGTAGTAACTCACCTATTAAACAAATATTAAAATTATGAAGACATTATTTATTAATTTATTTGTTGCAATGCTTCTGGTATCTTGTAAAAACGAAACTAATTCAATGGCAAACAAAACAGAAGAAACTACTAACTTATCTCTTCAAGGCACTTGGGAATTGGTTGGTTTTTATAATTATGTAGATAACAAAGTTGTAGATTCATTTGACACAAATGAAGGTTACCGACAAGTAAAAATGTATACTCCAACGAAAGTAATGTGGAGTAAACATGTTCCTACAGACTCAACTGAATGGTTTGGTTATGGAAGTTATAATATAAAAGATAAACACCTTATTGAAGTTTTGGATTATGGTTCTAAAATGATGAAAAGAATCATCCAAGAGAAAAAAGAGTTTACCTATGAATTAAATTTAGAAAAAAATAGATTTAGTCAGATTGAATTAGATGAAGATGGAAATAGAATCTATTCCGAAAACTATAAACGAATAGAGTAAACAAAAAAAAACTGAACAAATGTTCAGCTTTTTTTATTAAGTCGGGGTGGCAGGATTACAACCACTTCCCTTTTATATTTAATAATCAATAAGTTATATACTTCTCAAATTACATGGTAACCGAATAGGTAACTTTATTGATAAGAACTTTCGCTTTGTATTAGTTTATACTAGAGCGGTGCAAATATAGCGACCTCAACTAAACAATACAACATAAATTTACACAAATTTTATGACTATTAAAAGTAGTTTCTAACTAATTTATATACTGTTCAATAACTTCTAATTCGATACCTGAATACTCTGAAAACTCATGAATTGTAACAAATTGATGACGTTCTTTATCAAGTGTTTCCCTGATAGTTTGAAGTAACTTACGACCATAACGCTCACTCCTACCTGTTATGAGTTGGATATCTTTTGCATAAATACATATTCGTTTGCGGTTCATGATACTTTATCTAGGGCTTATCCACGCTTTATCATACAAATATAAAGCCATCAATGGATTATTTGGCAAAATCGGTTTGTATGGTTTTTAACGGAACTTCATTTTTTAGTTCTTAATTACAAGTTAGTAGTTTTGTTCTATTAATCAAAAAACGAATTATTATGGCAAAACAAACCGGAATTATTAAACTGAAAGGAACTATCGGAGGTATTTCCTTTTATAAAACTACTGATGGTCATCTAGCACGCGAAAAAGGCGGTGTGGATGCCAATCGTATTGCGAATGACCCAGCATTTGTTAGAACGCGTGAAAATGGGTCTGAATTTGGACGAGCTGGAAAAGGTGGAAAAGTGTTGCGAAACGCTATTCGTATTCTTTTGCAAAATGCAAAAGACAAACGAGTGGTTTCTCGTTTGACAAAAGATCTCTTGGCTATCATTAAAACCGATACGACCAATGAGAGAGGTTTAAGAACCTTAACTGATGGTGATTTCAACCTTTTATTAGGTTTTGAATTCAATCTCAACGGAAAGTTAGGAACAACCCTTTTTGCTCCTTATGTGAACGCCTTTGACCGTGTGTCTGGTGATGCTACGTTGAACCTTGACCCATTTTCTCCAACTTTAAGAATTGCAGCTCCAACAGGAACTACACACTTTAAAGTGGTTATGGGTGCTGCTGAATTGGATTTCGCCAATGAAGCTTCAGTTTTTGAGAGTGATGAAACAGCCATTCTTCCTTACACTGCTGCTGACACAGCTGCTATTGCTTTGACAGCTTCTGTAACTGCTAACTCAACGGTTGATGTTGTACAAGTGTTGGGTATTGAGTTTTATCAGGAGGTAAACGGACAAATGTATGAGCTAAAAAACGGTGCTTACAACGCTTTATCAGTTGTTACTGTAGATACTCCTTAATCATGGAGTTAGTGTTACACAGAGCCTATTTTAAAGAGGGTACTAATGGTACTCTCTTTTGTTCTGGCTCATTTTTGTGTCATACCATTGAACTGCCTTGGAATGATAACAAAAGTAATATGTCTTGTATTCCTGAAGGTACTTATGAAATTGTAACAAGGTACTCTAAACGCTTTCAAAATCATTTGTTGGTCAAAGGTGTTACTAATAGACGTTTGATTCTATTTCATCCAGCTAATGATGCTTTAAAAGAACTGGAAGGATGCATTGCTCCAGTCACTTATTTAAGTGGCATTGGTAAAGGCACTCAATCAAGACCAATGATGCAAAAACTATTGTCATTGATTCATCAAGCTCAAGACCGAAAAGAACCCATTTTATTAACTATTAAATCTCAAAATCATGAACATTGTAGAACGTTATAAAAAACCAACTCCGAAGTTTTTCAAAACTTTAAGAAATATTGGCATCGCTTTGGCTACTGCAGGTGGGGCTATCATAGCTGCTCCAATTAGTATGCCCGCGCTTGTTATTACCATCGCTACTTACTTGACTGTTGCGGGAACTGTGGCCACCGCAGTTAGTCAAGCTGTAGTCACTGATAATGTAGATGAAGAAAGCAATGAGGAGGAATGAGTATGCAATTCAACCTAAATGATAAAATCTGCATGGTTGGTGGTACTGTATTTGGTATTTTACCCAATATTCCACCTGATGACCTCATCGTAACGATTATTATGGCGTTTGTTGGAGCATTGGTCAGCTTTATTGCCTCCATGCTTTTTAAGTATTTAGCAAAACTCTTTAAGAACAAAAAATAGCCACTTAAAGCCCAGTTTGATCCTGGGCTTTTTTTTATCTCTCCAATTTAAAGGACCTCAACAACACCGATTTTAATTCTTTGGTTGCCTTAAGTTTGTTTTGAAATAGAAGTTCTAACGCTTCCACTTTTTTGAGAGTATCGAGTTTGGTTTTAAAATCACCTTTGTTTAAGTATTTTTCATTGTTTTTAAGCAGTTTCCTTACATCATCGATGTATATAAATGGTATAACACTACCTTTTAGGTAAATGCGGTAACATTTGCTTTCTAAAAGCATCATTGACAAGTGAAATAAAGCTTCTTTTTGCTCGGTTGTTTCCGTTGAAACCACAAAACAGTTAGGACAAGGATCTGTCATTGGTTTTCCGCTGTTAAGCCCTTTGTTTAAAATGAAAAAATGAGGCTTCGTGTAGGTTCTTCCGCTTCGGTGAGTTTTGATTTCAAAAGTTTGCATAGCTATCCAAATTAAAATTGCTTCGCTACGCTTCGCGCCAATAATTTTTTAAAAGAAAACAATAAAAAAGAAAGCTTCTTTTTAGATGGCGTGGATAATGCTGTCAAGGTTTTTGGAAAAAATACTACCCGAAACCAAATAATAATTAATAATGAAAAATTCACAATTGAGGGTGGAGATTTTTTTCAAAACCCGAAGGGCTTGACCTTTATAGCATTGTGCGGTGGGCAGAGGAGCCAGCTAATTTGCTTTCCTTTTTTATTTTTTTATTTCTGAAATATTTCCCTCTTTTTGGGGCAAAGTGACGTAGGTGGAGGTAATTGTGAATGTGTGCGCCAGGAAAAGATAATGAAAGGGCATTATGGGAATAATGCGCTTTGATTATGGGCGGTGTTGAGGTGGGTGAACGAAAGGAGCGATGCCTGAAAGGGATTGAGCGTATGTAGTTTACCTACCGCAGACACATGGACACATTTATAATTGCCGGAACCTACACCTTTGAAATGGGTGGTGGGGAAAAGAGGCATTAAATATTGTTTAACGAAATGAAACGAGCAAAGACTTGAGGTAAGGAATACTTGGACTTAACGATGGTTTTGCGAAGCTTGAATGAGATAAGCAATATTTCCTTTTGAAGTTCTGATTTGAGCGCAATGGCATAGCGGATATTTTACATAATGGCGTTATAACTACAGCTTTGGTGATGTGGTGGATGTAGCGGCTGCTATTATAACTACCCGTTATGTAAACATAGCTTTGGGTAGTTTTTGGTGTGAGTGTTGGGAACAGCTCTTTGCTTTTTTGTTGTTCAATACTTCAACAATAAACGCCTTAAACAAAACAAGCAATGTGCTGTGTGAGCGTAGGAAACCAAAAACTACATGCGTGTTGGCAAGCGGAACAAACCAAAAGACAGAGGCTTCTTGCCTTCGGCAATAAACTGGGTTTTGGTTTGTGGGGAATTCATTGATACAATCCTAAAAAGTGTATAATTAATCCCCTTTCTTATGCTTATGTGGCTTTAGTGATGGTGTGTTTTTAGGCGTTTGCTTATTATCTCGCTGACGTCTGTCTGGTTTTCCCGTTGAATCAGCTATTCTCTTTGGTCCTGGTTTAATTCCCATAATATTAATATTTATTGTCATGTTTTGATTAATTAAAGCTAATCATTTTCGCCAAATCATAATCTGTAAATCAACGAAACTTATAAACACTTCAAAAAAATTAGAACTAGCAGTTTTGTAGTATCAGGTTCAATTTCGGAATAGCAGACAAACCACAATAGTGTTAGAGAGGGAACAAACTAAAAGGTATTACAATTGCGTTCAACAGACTATGGGTTTTGAGCTTTCGACAAGCTAAAGCTAGGGCAGGCAAGAAATCTGGATTTTTGGGAATTTAATTTTTAAATTTCAGCAAGGATAGATTAATAATATTCGTTTTTTGTGAAATATTATCGCGGTTTATTATTTTGAGTTCACGGTTAACCTCTTGTAAAATTGAATTGTCGTTTATATTTAGCAATAGCATTGGTTTTATAGACTCTTGCTTAAATTCATCTAATGTCAATAACCTTTCAACATCCTCAACAAGCTTACCAAAATGTTCCTTGACTTTGCTTTTTAGTTTATCCCTTGTTGTATTTAGCTTATACATTTTAGTTTCAACAATGTAAACTGTTTCATTTGACTTAAAAAGACAATCAATTTCAATATCTCCTAAATATTTTTGATTTAGCTTAAATGGAATTGCAAATTCTTTTAATTTTTCACACAATGCATTTTGTAAAAGCCCATCCTTGTCTTTAATGATATTATAGATTTCTTTGTCTAGCTTATATGACACAAAATATGTTAGCTCTTTAGAGCATATAGGACAAATTAAATCTTTGAGTTTTTTGGGATTTATACTTAATTGAAAAACACCTTTATATGTGCCTGGTGCACAATGTGAACACTCGATGAAAGCATCTTCTTTACTTGGAGAAATTATTTTACTTTCATATAAATGATGGAACAATCGTAATCTAGATTCAAAATTATCTTCACTATTTAAAGTATTGATTAATACTTGATTTGTATTATAAAGCTTCTTATATGATTGATTTACATAAATTTCTTTGATGAATTTTATACCTTCAAAAAAAGTTGTTATTGTTTGTTCATTTATTAATTCATTTCCCTTTTTAGGGATGAAAATACTCTGAAAATATGTTTCAATAGCATTAAAACTATTTAAGTGCTTACCGATAAAACCATACTCTTGCAGTAATATAATAGTATTGTTTTCCATATTTTTTTTATTTGATAACAATCTTAAAAACCTAACTATTAAGCGCCATCCTTTTTTATCAAAATCTTCAATTAATTTCTCTGTAGATTTCTCAAAATGCTTTTTGTAAAAATCTTCAATAATTGGCTTAAAATATTCAACTTTTTCTTCCATAGAATTCCCAAGAACAATATCATAATCTTCACTACGGAATTTAATTGTGTCTATTACATCATTATCATCTTGAGCATTAGAAATAATGATTCTATTTGAAGTATATGAATAAGAACTATCATCTGTACCAAAATTAATGGTTTCAAGAAGTTCTTCTTTTGACAATAAAAACAAATTTTGACAAGATTTATCTTTCCAAAAGATGTTATAAAATTTTTTTACAATTACTGACATAAAATGGTTAAGTCTTTTATTAAAGATGAAGTGTTTTTAATTTTAATTTTTTTCTGAAATAGAGTTTATCAAAATAGCCTTGTAGCAATGGGTCAGTAAAAATAATATCTTCACTTTCACATAATTCTTTAAATGATCTTTGATTCTTAAGATACATTGCACAGACATCCAATTCATCTGTTGTTACTAATCTTTCATTTAACAGCTCTCTGTATTCTAAAAATTCGGAAAACTTTCGAATAGGATTATTAAACTCTATTCTTAATGAAGAAATAAAAACCTCTAAATCATCAACACAAACCGACCAAGGATAAACATCTTCATTATTCTTTCTCAAAAGCAAGCCTAAATCAGCCTGTATCGAAGCAAACCTTTCTGAAGTTACAATTATCGAGAATATATCTTTAATTTCAGAAGTTCGTAGAACCTCTTTTTTATTTTCAAAATTGATAACTATTTCATTGTTATTTAAAATTTCCTGCTCAACTTGAAAGCATTGATCGTAACCTTTTTGAATACATTCTTCAAAATCAGATTTTATTCTCTGAAAGGCCAATTTTGTATTTCTTCTTGGTTCTCTATATCTTGAAGATTTACATTCGATTATATAAGCAACTCTATTCTCAATAATTAAAATATCCTTTTCCTCAACATTATCGTTTACATAATAATTTTTGAAAATTTTTAAGTACTTGGACGCTTTAAAAAGCTTGTTAAATGCTTCCAATACATGATTTTCCAACACAACTTTTCCTCTTCTGTGATTTAATTGTTCTTTTTCTTTGTTTGTTTGTGTAAGTGTTCTGTATAGCAAGTTATAAAGCGCAGTTGGCAACTGCTTTTGATAAATATTCAGATATTCGTTTTTATTAATTTTTATTATTGGTTTTTCTTCTAAAGGATTTGGCTGTGAATAGAATAAATTATTATAAACACCTTCAATATCAATAGAAAATAAATCACAATAAATATCAACATCTTTCTTTTCAAAAAAACAATAGTAATCTTCTTTTGTAAATATTAAACAATCGTGTGGTTTTTCGAAGAAATTTAAAAAGCTTGCTTGGGTTTGTTCTGATAGCTGAAATAACTTTTCATTAAACTCCTCGCTTTCCAACATTCCATTTGCAGATTCTCTAGCAAGTTTATCAAAACCTTTGTCGAGAATGAAAAATTTTGATTTTTTTGATTTTTCACGATAAAATATTTCTGAATGATTACACAATTCAATTAAAGTCTTTAATCTTATATTCAATCTTTCTTCTATCTTATCTTGATAAGGCCTAAATAGCCTTATAACTTTATTTGTTTCTTGTTCTTTATAGCTTAAAACACCGTTTTGGAAATAATCTTTAAAAGCCATTTCATGTATAAGTAATTTCTGTCTATCATTTTCTATGTTAAAATAATCATCAACATAATTTTCTGATAAATAAAAACTAACTATTTCTAAAAGAATATCTGCGACGTCTTGTAAAATATCATCATTTACTTTTGTATAAGTTAAGATTTCAACACCTTCCCCTTCTGATGATAACCTTAACATGATGAGATATAGAGAATCTTTAAGTTTTGATTTTAACTTATTCGAAAAACCGTCTTTAGACCTTTCAGGATTATGCCTTATAAAATCTGCAAAAAAACAAACAAAGCTTTCCTTTGTATATCTTGATATTATTCTCTGGATTTCACGTGATTTTTCCTCTAAATCAATTTTTCTCATGCACTAATTGTTGATACATTTTTTACTTCAAACCAATCTTTTATAACCTCCATTGCTGCATCTTCCATAGTAGATAAAGCTAAAACAACCAGATTTTCTTTTGCCCTTGAACAGGAAACGTAGAATAAGTTTTTTGAACGTAACTTTCTATCTGGCTTATCCTCTGTATTATCTAAAAAATTTTGAAAATTATACATTTGCTTCCAAGAAGTATCATCAATTATTACTAGAACATTTCTATATTCTTCTCCTTTTGTGCCGTGCTTTGTTGAGAATACATTTTCGTTTTGTGAATGTTTAAATAAGTTTATGACTTCCTCGTACTGAAGTGAAATTAACGTATTAAAAAAGTCTGCGTCTTTAATTATTTTCTTTTTTTCATCTTCATCGCTGATATCATCTAAATTAATTTTAGTTTTCTCAATGAGTTTTTGTGTACCTTGATTAAAAACTATGAGACCGTTTGAATCAACAAAATCTAATACTTCTTTTACTGTTTTGTACTCTCTTATTTTTATCAACTCATCAATCTTATCAGTTATTTCTTTTTTATCTTTATGATACTTTAGGTTTGTCGATAAGGCACTATTCTTTTTCAAAAAAGAAATTAAATTTCCATAATCTCTTTTCTGATAGAATTTAACCAGGTGCTCAATGCCTATTTCTCGTTCTATTGAAGTTTTTTTATCTATCGTTCCAACAAATAAAGTTGTTAAAGGGTGGTCTCTTTTTAATAGTTTGTCGTTGGTCAATTGACCATATCTTTTAGAATAAACCTTATATAATTGCCCAAAACCACCTCTTTGAGAAACCCTACTGTTAGCAATTATTAGTATTTTATCTTCACTATTTTTACCAAAATTCCAACCCTTATCTTCAAGGGCTTTTTTAACTAAATCATAATTATTATTTTTAATTGGAATTAATGATTGCTCATATTCCGTGATTTTTTGTTTAGCCGCTCTACCTGGGTAATTTTCACAGTTTATAAACTTAACACTTCCCGAAACAATATCTTTACTTTCTGGAATTACTTGCTTTATATTATCCCTTACATTGTTAAGCAGTTTTATTACTTCTTCGGAACTTCTATAATTTTCTGGTTTAGTAATTAAGGTGACTTTATTCTTATCCACATATTCCTGTAAAGAGCCAATACCAGTATCATAAATTTTTTGATAAGAATCTCCATAAAACCCAATAATTAGCTTGTCTTTATTTCTTTCTAACAAACAATCAATTAAAGAAATAACTGTGTCTTCAGCTGTATCTTGATATTCATCAATAAAGATATACGGGTATTTTTCTGCAATTATTGAGGTGAGCAATTCATTTGCTTCAAACATTTTTTTAGACAATACTATTAAATCATCATGACCTACTTTTCCTTGTTCATATTCACTAAATACCCAATCTTCATATTCTACAGCTTTAATTTTTTCGAGTAAGTTTAATAACTCTACTTTATCTGGTTTTTCATTATGCCGATCAGTATTAACATTATCAAATTCTGCAATGAGCTGCTGGTTAAACGATTTTATGCAATCCCAGAGAAATTCATGAATGGTTGATACTGCAACCAAAGGGTTATTTTGAATTCTTTCTATGATTTGATTTTTAGCTACATTGGTATATGTAATACAAACTATTTTCTGATTTTTATATTTTAGAATTTCAGATTTATTTTGAAGTAAGTAATTTAATGTTTGAATTAGTGTATATGTTTTTCCAGAACCTGCTCCTGCTTCTAAAACAAAACTTTTTTTATCTAAAATTAGCTGTTTAATTTTTTCAAACACTTCCATATTACTCTTCTTCATTAGAAATTACTACTTCAACAGCTTCTTCAATCTTTATTGGTTTTGCTAACCATAGCAATCCATCAGAAATATATTTAGGAACATTCCAATTACCATATTTATCCTCCGGAAAAGACATTAAATCAAAAGTAAAATTAGTTTTAGCACTTGAAGTTACTGGTGCCAAATTGTAGGCTATTTCAGTATCTAATTTATCCAAACCCTTACTCATAAAAAGAGAAAACTCTTTTGCAGGTTTAAAGTTAGCATCATCAGGTTGGGGAATTTCTGTCTTGAGAAAATCGAGATTTGCAATTATAAAAGCTTCTTCTAAACTTCTACCAATTTTACCATTCTCCTCTGTTTGATATGCTACCCTTATTATTTTAGAATCAATTTTGTCATCTTCAGAAGCATCAATCAACTCTTGAATGTTTGACTTTTTTGGAAGCCACTTTTTTAGAGTTTCATTGGATGTTGTTTCACCTACATTTACTGGACATTTAACATTTTTACCTCCATCATTTTTCACAGAATCTATATCTGTGATAATTAAGGTTTTTAAATTTAGGAACTCTAATATTTCTTTAAATTTATGAGTATAAGCACCTCCAACTTCCAATATACTAACATATTGAGTTACTAAATCAGGAACTATTTTTCTAATCATCTGTGGCAATAACATTCTTTCAGTTGTTCCTTCCACTATTATTACCTTATCAGAAAAGAATAAATCAGATTTATGTAAGGTTAAATATTGGCGTAGAAATCGAGCAGTTTTCTCTTCATCTACTATTTCTAAAGTATTAAAGTCTTTAACTACAATTTTATCATCTATTCTATTAAAATATCTAATTCTACTAAACCCTTTCTCTTTATCAATACCAGCCTCTGATAATATATGCGATGAATGAGAAGTAATGATTAGTTGCACAAAAATACCATCTTTTTGGGCGTCATCTACAATACCTTTAATTTGACTTATAAATACTTGTTGCATTTGTGGATGCATATGTGCCTCTGGTTCTTCTATTAAAACCGTTAGAAACTCTGAAACTTTCTCTTCTTTTGAGTTTCTAAAATGCTCAATAAAACTTGCCAATTCTAGAACCATGTATATTAGATTACTATATCCCAGTCCATTATAACTTTCTGGTAAGTCTATTTCTTCTTGCTTATAATAGTATTTAATATTATTCTTAATTACCGATTCAGAGTCAAATTCGGAAGCAATAGATATTTTAGGAATTGTAATTGGTGTTTTTGCTCCAAACCTTTCTAAATCTTTTAAGATATTCTCCAATACAGCATCGTACTTTTCCTTTAATGTTTTCGAAATTTCTTTTAAGGAACTCTCTACTTCTTTAACATTATCATCAGTCTTATCTCTTTCATTATAATATTTTGAAAACCCTACTGCTAACGTTTTATTACTATCAGACTTTTTATCATCTAATATCCTCATTGCTTTTATCTCCTGAAACAATACTACTTTTTTAATTTTATCTCTAAAACCTAGCTCTATTTCACGCAGATATTCAGATTTAATGTCTTTGGCAAAACACTTTATTCTATAATTTGATTTTACATTTTCTTTTAAGTATTGAAGGATTCCAATTGCTTTATTTTCTCGATTATGAAACGATTTTAATAAGCCAATTGAATTATAAGATTCAAATGAAAGTAAAACACAAGCATCATTTCTGTTTACGTCTAAATCTGTAATAAATTCACTTAAATTTATAAGTGAATCTTTTATTTTATCATATATAAAATCTATTTGCAATTGAATTTTAGGAAACGTATTTTGAATAACTTCTTCCAATTCTTGTTTATCTTCATCTGAAATGCCTAGAGCTAGAGTTTTCTCATACTCGGAATAAAGCCTTTTAAATTCATTATAAGATGATTGAGAAAAGTCTTCAAACGATAATTTATCTTCAGAAGAAAGAAAAACTTTAATTACTTCTAATAATGATGTTTTACCTGTATTGTTCCTACCAACAATTAGGGTAATATCATCTTCTAAATTTATAGATACATTTGATAGAAGTCTAAAATTGTGAACTTTTATGTTTTGGATTCTCATAATATTTAAAAAATAAAAGCCAATGAAATGTCATTAGCTCCTGAAATTGTAATAAAATTTTGGACTATTTAGCACCCTAAATATACAAATTATGTAGTTGATTTATTACGGTTTACCTCATTTTGTTAAAATTTGTTTGCAATTAAATTCTCTTATCTATGCTTTCCTTACCAAAAGTTATTAAATCGATCAACTTATGTATTATTTAACACACACGATTACCATATCTTTCCTCTAACTCTGGTGTGTTTAGGTTTGTTTGGGGTTGTGTTTTCCACCCACCTTTCTACCCATTTTAAGGACGTATGTAATTAATTTTCCAATGGCCTCCTTTAGCACTACCAACTCTTTCTATAAGACCTAAATCTTTTAGAGTATCAAGATTATTATCAATAGCAGTAGCATTTAAGCCAACTTTATCTTCAAGTTCTCTTTTTGAAACTATACTATTTTTATGAATAGTTTTATTAATTTTAACTCTATCATCTGCTAGGTTTCTACCCACTTATTACCCTTCTTTTACTAAATAAAACATCCATTTTCTAGCCTTTCAAAACCTCTAAAAGTCTAAAATTTAAGTATAGTTTTTCTTTACCCACTTGTTCGCTTTTTAAAAAGCCTTCGTTTTCTAAATCCTTGAGGTAATTACCAACTGTTTTAAGGTTACCCAATCCAGCACTTTCTAACTGGTTTCGTTTGGTATAAGGCAACTTGAACAATACTTCCAACAAGTCTTTTGAATATATTTTAGGTAATTTTTCTTGAATTTCGGCACCCATTTCATTCATTAGCTTTTCTATTTCAGCGATTTGTTGACGTCCTTTTAAGGCTGTTTCCTCTACCATATCCAGCATATACAGAATCCAATCTTCCCAATTGCCATTTTCGGTAACGTTCCGAAGGTTTGTATAATAATCGTTTTTATGCTCAATAATGTAGCTACTTAAATATAATGCAGGTAAATCCAATAAATCCGCAAGTTTTAGATATAACAAAAGAATGATTCTTCCTGTACGTCCATTTCCGTCAAAAAATGGGTGTATGGCTTCAAACTGATAATGAATAATGGCCATTTTAACCAAAGGATCTATATCATCTTCGGCATGAATAAAATCTTCCAGATTTTTTAGTTTTTCCCTAATTACGTTTTCGCCTTCAGGTGGTGTATAAATCACTTTATTTGTAGCTGGGTTTTTTAACTGTGTTCCTGGAGCATTTCTTATACCAGAATCATTCTCTTTAATAATTCGCATAATGGCTATAAAGAGGTTAGTTGTAAGTATTGGTCTTTTCTTTATTTCATCAACACCAAACCATAAGGCATCCTTGTAGTGTATCACTTCTTTAGTTGCTGGGTTGTCGTTTTTTTTATCTGCAATTGAGGCTTTAAACAACTCGTCTTGGGTGGTTATGATGTTTTCTATTGCAGAACTGGCTCTCGCTTCCTGTAAATTGATGGTGTCAATAAATAATATGGGATTGGGTAGATTGGTAATTGCCCCTTTTAATTCTGATAAGGCCCTACTTGCCGTGATTGTTTTTTTGAGTATGGTTGTACTTTCTATCTCTTTTTTTGGTGGTAGAATAGGTAGATTGTTATATGGTATTTCTGGATTATAGGTTGTTTTATCTTCCATTATTTTGAATTTTGAACGAGGGCGCAAAACACCTTCGATATTAATACGAGTGTAAATATAGTAAAAAATTACTCTCGTTTAATATTCAAGGGCAATAATTGCCCTTGTTTTAAATACGTGGGTAAAACTTACTTTCGTTTCTAAAAATTAGTTTGTTCAAGGAGCGATTAATTTTTGGCAAATTTTGAGTTTTTTGCCAAAGTTTAATTTGATATTCTGACTTGATTTGTTGGCCACCTCACCTACTGGCGCCATCGCTAAAAACATACACTGGATGTTTTTAAACGCTTGGTCCGGTGTTGTGTCGGTGTTGTCATTTATTTTATCAAAACTTTAATTATCAAAAGCAATTAGATTTAACTTCATCAAAATTTCGACAACGTGAGGAAAAGCAGAAGTAATAAACTTTACAGAACATAAGTGCTACATTTTGTTTTAATGCTTTCAAGAGCAATAAGAACTTCTTTTAAATCAAGCGTTTCGTTTTGAAATGTCACTATTCTATCAACTTGATTATACGCCCTTTGATAATATTTTGGCGTTTCCCACTTTTGTGGTTTAAAAGGGTTGAAAGCCAGATCAATAAAACTAACACTTGATTTGCCTTGAAATAAACGTTCTATGCGTTCGTCATAATGCTCAAAATGATTTCGTATAACTCTATCAGAAATAATACTGTTTTCATCAATACCCAGTAGTTCTCTTAACTCTTTACCTCGTTCTTGGCTTTTTTTTGAACTGGGCCAAAGTATTTTAGAAACATTTGCAGTTGCCCCAAGAATAGATTGAATTGAACACCAAACTTCAATGTGGTCAAAACTTCCGGGATGGACAGGTAAACGGTTTGCTGCTTGTTGGGCAATTTTTACCTGAAACATTATTTCGCTTAAATAAACTGAATAAGCAAACTCTTTCATAACGCTTTATAAAATGATTGATACCGTTAAAATTAATTAAATTAAGTTCGTTTATCCACACTTTCCTTATCAAAAGCAATTAAATTAAAGAGTTACTCGTCTCGTTTCTATTTTAAATTAAAGAACTCGTGAATGCTTAACTACGCTTATCCTTACTACTCGCATCAAAACTTATCAGGTTAAACATTTGTCGCATACGAGAACGCACACGATTACCATATCTTTCTTCTAATTCCTGTGCGTTTAAATTTGTTGTGGCATGGGTTCTAATTTTTCTTTTCAAAAACAAATCATAACGTGATAAGAGGATTTCTCCCATAACGTTGCAATCTTTTCCAAAATGACGCCCTGTTGTTTCTACTCCTAAATCATCAAAGCAATAAAAGTTACTATTGCCATATTCCTCAATGGTTTTGTAACCAATGTTGTTAAATGCAAATGTGATGTTTCTTGCTGGAATTACTTCATACGATTTTTGATGGGGCACAATATGACGCAATAATTTCATTAAACTTGTTTTACCACATCCTACAGGACCAGATAAAAGAATCCCTTTGTTTGGATCTATATCTAATTTTTTACAAGCTTCAAAATCGCGAATAAAATAAATGCATAGTTTGTATAAAATAACCTCATCTTCTTCGTAAATCTTAAAGTTTTTTCCAAATAATAGCTTACCTTTTGCATCTAGATAAATCAATATCTTCTTGAAATCATATGAAATTTCATTACCCATTAGTTCTCCCAATTGGTATTGAACACTTCCTTCGATAATGATGTGTGGTGATTGTATCTTCATTAGTTTTAAATAAGATTCATGAGATCCCCACTTTCGTGGGGACTAAAGGGGTTCATTGTAATTTTTATTTTTACTGGTCTTTAGGTTGTCAGCCCCCTTTAATTCCCCCAAAGGGGGAAGATTTAAGTTGTCTTTAAAATGAGACTGCTGATTATTCTTTTTTAGTTCTTCAGCTTTTATCATCCAATTGCGAGCAGTTGCTTGCCAATTGACAATTTTAGTTTTGCCACCGACCTTCCAACCTATGCCTTGGTAATGATTGTAAAATTTTTGGGCTTCCGCTTCTGGCCAATTTTCATTTTTAAAAAAAATAATAACTTCTTTTTCATTTTTTGGCTTGTCAAGTTTATTACTGTTTTTATTTGTTTGTATATGTTTATATATAGGTACCAATGCTTGTCCATTTTTGGGACTGTTGTGGTACAGAGCTTGTCCACTACTTGTCTCGAATTTGAACATCTTTATTTTACTGCCTTTAAATGGGTTGTGGGAAGGATAATACACAATATAACTCCAATGACTTAATTCTTTAATGCAACGATGATAGGTCGATTTTGAGCCAATTTTTGAAAACCCCATCACTTCTTCACGATTGATATAAAACTCATCCGGAAACCTATTGTTATTCCATAGTTGGAACAATGCCACGTATAGGCTTATATGAGTTGGATTTAATCGACTGTCTTTAGAAAATTGGATAAAAACACCGTTGAGGTGTTTTATATAGTTTACGTCTTTCATAAGCCTCCCCAACCCCTCCAAAAGAGGGGCTGTACTTGGTTATATTAAAATTTATTATGAATACGATTTTCTTCCATTACTTTTTGTATTTCTTCGTAGTCATAATAGATGACGCCTCCAATTTTAGTAAATGGTAGTGTGCCATTAATGCGAAGGTTTTGTAATGTACCTGGTGAGATGCTTAAGAGGTCGCGAACCTCTGGAGATTTGAGCCACTTTTTAGGTGAAATACCTGATTGATGGCTAATCATAGCTTTAATGTCGTTTAATAATTCTTCTTTGAATTCTTGTAAATCTTCTGTTGTGATAATGTTTGCTGCCATAAGTAAATTTAGGTTTTAAAAACCGCCAGCATCAATGAGCAAAAAATAACTGACGGTTTTGTTGATTAAGCTCACGACTTTACTATTTTATTAAATAGATGTTCGTGAATCTTTGATTTGACTTTCTGGCTACAAAACAATGGCAGTATTTTTATAAAATTTCAATAGTCATTCCATAGTAGGGAACGATTTATGACACATAATTTGTAGTATATTATGATTTATTTTGAAGAATTGATAAAAATTTGAAGGCAATAAACTAATGCAAAATTTATGAGGAAAGATTTATTGAATTTTTTTCCATAGTTATACCCAAGTTGGGTGATTTTTATATTGAAAAAATTACTTTACAATGACTTAAGCTATTCATCTGACTCGTCTATACGTTGCAACAATGATTCTTTAAGTTTGTCGATAAACTTTGTTGAATTTGATTTACGTGATCTGATTTCGACAAAAGTGTGATAATAGTTTCCTAAATCTATATTAAAGATATGCTCGCAAGCTATGGCCATTTCCTTAATATCAGCAGTACCACTATTTATTGCACCACTGCTATGTATGGCATAAATTAATTCGATTAAATCTGTTTTACTGGCTGTCCAAAATAATTTTGAATTGTATTGGTTAGCTTGCATTATTGTTTCCATAGTATTTCTGTTTTCGAGTTTATCGATTTCTTGTTTTAGATATACAATTAACATATCATAAGCCATAATTGTAGCTACAGTAGAATCGTGACTAGTAGAGAATTTTTCATCTGTAAAAAAATGAAAGTTATCTGGATGCAATCTTATATCGTCTTTACCTCTTATAAAGTATAAAGCATCAAGAGATGTTCCACCTCTTCTGAAATATTGGTAAAATTCCAAGTTATCGTTAAAGTAGTTTTGAAGCTTATTTATATGATAATCTAAATACTTTTTTTGAGGTTTAGCGCTTCCTCTAGGTCGTTTACTCTCTATATTAAATAATCTTACATAATATATTAAACGACTATAAATATGTGGTTTAATATTTTTAAAAAAATAAATTTCATCTTTCTGTTTTTCGAAATTATCATTAGCAACAATTTTCCGAATTTCATCAAGATTGCTTTTTATTAACTTAATAGCTAATTCTGCGTTAAAAAGAATATCTTCTGACTGCTTTTCAAGTTCTTCTAACTGAACATCTAAATTATTTATTATAGTTTCAAATTTCTTCAAATGGTTGTAAATCTTATATTTTAAACTGTTTTTCTTCAGTTCTGTCTGTCGCTAAAGCAGGAGCTATAGAAAAACTGGATATTATTTCCCGCATATCATTCGTAATCTTTAAATCTATAGAAGCTAATGCAGGGATTAGTTGCTCTATATTTCGAGCCCCAATTATAGGAGCAGTTATTGATTTATTACTATTTACCCAAGCAATTGCTAAACTCACAGGGTTATAGTTATTAATATTGGCAAACTTTATAAATTGTTCTGTAGTACTAAAATTAGATACATCTTCATATCGTTTTTTATACATTTCACTTAAATTATGCCTTCCATTTTTTGCTTTAGTATTAAGATATTTACCACTTAACATACCGCCACCCAATGGGCTATATGGTACTACTCCCAAGTTCTCACTTTTAGCCATGGGCAAAATTTCAGATTCACATTGGCGTTTAAGCAAACTATACATTGGTTGAATACATGTAATAGGCATAGTATTTAATTGTTTTGCTAGACCTATGGCTTTCATAATTTGCCACGCGGCAAAATTGCTAACACCTATATATCTAATTTTCCCATCTTTTACAAAATCATTGAGCGTTAATAAACTTTCTTCAAGTGGTGTATCGTTATCAAAACAATGCATATAGTAAATGTCTATATAATCTGTATTTAACCTTTTTAGGCTTTTTTCAAGCTCGTTTGTTAAATGAATTTTTCCAAGTCCTTTATCATGAATTCCTTTTCCTGTTGGATAATACGCTTTTGTGGTTATTATAACTTCGGTGCGATGACTATGTATAAGTTTTCCAAGTATTTTTTCTGATTCCCCATCAGCATAGACATTAGCACAATCGAAAAAATTAATCCCTTTATCTCTAGATAATTCATATAACTTTTTACACATAGCCTCATCCGCACCATCTCCGAATGTCATAGTACCCAGACATAAGGAAGAAACTTTTAGATTTGAATTTCCTAATTTTTTATATTCCATGATTACGTTTCTTTTTATTTATAACTTGAACCATTGACTTTTTAAAATCCGAGACAAACGAGTCTCTTTCGGATTGCTCCAACAATTCTATTGACAGAAAAGGGTTTAAATCTTCAAGTTCAACCAACAACAAATCACCGTTTTTAAGACGGCATGCATCAACTCTTTGTATTCCATGATTTATCGTATTCCATTCAATAAACTTATCCGCAAAAATTAAATCCTCATTGGTTGGACTGTATGTTTTCAAATCCCATCTTTTGGTTTTATTAGGCGCATAAAGCGCATATTTACATTTGTTGTCGATATAATAAAATGACACTTCATATTCGAAATCTATATATGGTTGAATAATTTGGTTTTTGAGCGATACCTTTTTTAAATCATGATAATCAAATACTTCCATTCCTATTGAGTCTGCCCCATCTTTACGTTTGATAATATACTTCTCTGTTGTTGGTAGCATCTTTAAGTCTGTTAATTTTTCAATAGTAGGAATCACAGGATAATTCAAAATTGTTAAATCAAGTAAGTGTTGTTTCCCTTTCATATCTCCTTTACCAGTCATTTCATTGTAGGTGATTATTGAACTTGATTTTACTCTTTTCACAAATTCGTCAAAGTATTCTTTGTAATACATAACAGATCCAGTATTTCTAAAAACAACTAAATCAAGTAATTTTTCATAATTTTTAGAATGTGTAGGATGACAGATAAGAACTTCAAAATCATCTTTTAGTTTAGAAATTAGATACAAGTCTTCTGTATAATATTCTCTTCCTTTTGCAGGGTAATAAAAGTCCGTGAGATATAATATGGAATTTTGTTTATTCAATTTTTGTTATATGTTTTATCATACTAATCTCACACCTCGGAGAATCTATTACTTCTAATCCTTTTTTAAATCCAAAGGTTGTATAAAGATTAATGGCTGCTTCCATTAGTTTGGTTGTTTCCAGAAATATTGTTTTGGCATTTTTTTTTAATGCATGTTTTTCTAACTCTTTTAATATGAGTTTGCCCAATCCCATTCTTCTATAATTTTTTGCTACATACATCTTTCTTATTTTATATTGAATATCACTTATTTTCAGCAAACCTCCAGTCGCTATTATTTGTGCTTCTTTGCTTTCAACAATCAAAAACACCCCGCCAGTTTCATTGTAATTCTTGTCAATATTCAATAAGTCGGATTCTGAAGTGTTAAAATCAATTTCAAAACCAAATTCATTCAGGCCTTGCTCAACTAATTGAATAATCTCTTTAGTGTCTTTATTACTGGCTTGTCTTATTTTAAATGAAGTTTCCATTATGCCAATCTATAAAACTTAAATTTCAAACTTTAAAAAAATAATGGATAGAAAATATTAGAATTTTAATCCCATATTTTTGGTCTATCTATTCCTATTGTTCGTAAATAACTTAACATTTGTCCGGTATGTACAGATTCATGATAAACAATACGGTTAAGATAATCGCCCAGTGATTTTTGCTGATCAACTTCTATTCGATTAATTTTTACATTTTCCAAGTCAAGTTCATTTAACTCTTCAATCATTTTTATAAATTTCATTCTGTATTCTTCAGCAAATTTCAATTCATTTTCTACATCTCTATATTTTAGCCCTTCCCAAGGGGAATGATAATTTCCTAAATTGCCTCTGTTTTCAATTATCTTATGAAATAAGTGTTCGCCTTCTAATACATGGCGTACCATTTCGATTATGGTAAATGCCTCGTTGTCTGGTTTCCAGTTAAGATATGTACCAGGAATTCCTCTCCAAAGCTTAATACTGCGCCTTCGAGTTTCAGAAAAATTCAATAAAATAAGTTCAATCGCATTCATTTTATCATATTTAGTTATCATTTAATTTTTGATATTGTAAGTCCTTCATTTAATTTCTTTGCATTCGAATCCTCGATTGCCAAGGCAATAGCTTTTTCTAATAAATCCTTAACTTTTTTGTTTTGAAAATCTTCCGTAGAGTTAATGGGAATATGCCTTATTAGTTTTCCTGTCCCTTGCAGCAAATTATCTGGGTCATTTAACAATGAGCCTTTATTGAAACCAAGGTTAAAGTGATTGGTATAAATAGGAATCATACAAAAAGCATCAGACATCTTTTCAGATACAGAATATAAAGACGTTAATGCATGGGTATGATATAAAAGTTCGTTGCTTTCGGCGTGAATGGAAAGAATAAAATCTCTCAAGCCAAAATATAGGTCTATAAGACCTTGTTCTTTATATTTTAAACGATTCCAAAAATCAGGATGTATTTCTCTGGATTGTATCATATATTTATTTTTTAATAGAACTCCTATATTGTACAGCACATACAATATTGCCTTCGGTGTCCAAAAATTTGACTAACCAACCCACATAAGGTATTTCAGTTTTAGGCATTACAATCTTCCCTTTATTGGCTTCAATTTTTTTAATTATGTCATCAATATCTGTGACAGAAATCGAGCATTCAAAACCATTTATTTTTTCATCTATAGGACTATACTTCCTATCCTGCAAAGCTCCAATTAATTGGGCATCATCACCTGAACCATTCTTTATTTGCAGAAAATCTTCAGGTCCATAGCTATTGAAGGCCCATCCAAATATATTGTTGTAAAAATCTTTTGCTCGTTTCATATCATCTATATAAATGGCGAAGTGTGCGAGGCTGTTTTTCATGTTAATTATTTTTTATTTAATATTCTCCTCTTGGCTTTTTAATAGAACTATGTCCCATTAAAAATTTCCAAGTGTTATCTTCTCTAACTGTTAGAATAGTCATAGCTCCATCAAGTGTAAATGCATACCCAGAATTCAATGAAATATCTTCAACATACTCTACATATAACATTACTGTATTTAAATCGAGCACTTCTACATCCACTTTTGAAGCTTTTAGATTTATCGTTTTAACAGTCGGATAAAACGCTTCAATGGCACTTAAAAGTGATTCTCTATTAGGGTATTGCTTTATACCGTCTTCTATCCAATAAAAGCGACTATCCTTTGAAAAATAGAAATCAACACCATTTATTCCTTTGCTGTTGACCTGATTTACATAGGCATCAAATACTTCTTTCACCTCTTTAGTAATAGCACTTACATCTATAGATTCTTTCTTCTTTTCTTCCGAACAAGAAAATGACACTATCATTATTAGTATTAACAAATAGTTTTTTGATTTCATATATCTATAATTTTATAAGGTTTTTCTGAATCCCAGTTCTTTAAGATTTCTGTTCTAAATGTGTAGAAGTTTGTGTTGCCACAAGAGATTATTTTTAATTCTTTCTCATATTTTTTTATGTTGCTTGGTGCAACTCCCAATAACTCTTTATAGGATCTATTCATATGTGATGCATCCCAAAAACCAACATCATACGCTGTATTTGTTATTTGTTTTCCTTTTAATACAAGGTTTAGAGAGTGAATGACTTTTAACCAGAGCATAAAACTTTGTATAGGCTGGCCAACTTGTTTTTTAAATAGAAACCGTAGTCTGCTTTCGGAAAGATTTATATGATTGGCAACATCTTTTATCTTAAGAGGCTGTCCCTGATGATTTGTTATAAATGCTATAGCCTTTGTAATTCGCTCATCTTTTGGATGTGGTTTTTCAAAATTGATGAGATGATTAATTATGGTGAGAAACCCTTGAAATAATTTATCACAATCACTTATTACCAAAAGCTTTTTAAAGAAATCTGAACTAACTTTTCCGATATCAGAATCCTTTAAGTCACTTATATCCTTATTGGCTAAAAACTTCTCCGTAAGTTTTTTTGCATATTCACTGTCCTTGTCCAAGTAAATAAACAATTGAATACTATTATTACTGTCTAATTGATGTATGTGCGATGCCCTTATTATAGCAGCAGAAAAACTGGTCCAATTTGTTGATTTATCTTTTAAAAGAAATTCTTTATCAATATCGAAAACCAATTGAAGCGTATCATGGGTATGAGGATTTGTATGAAAGGATGTGCCCCAAAAGGCACTTAAACCGTTCCAAACATAAAGCGCTGAAGTAGTACCAGCATTTCCATCAATATTCTCTGTTTTATTCTTTATGACATTAATAATTTAACAATAAATTTACGAAAAGGGATTTCCTTTTAGTTGTAAAATATGACTGTATGTAATTTTATCAAATAGCCCTAATTGTAGCTCTCCGACAATTGTATTAAAATGTTAATTGCACTTTAACTACTCGACTCACTCAAGATCAAACAGTCCAGATTTGGAAAGCTGTCGAGCAATGATATGAAGCTGACTACTTTGACGATCAGTATTGGCAGTGCCGTAAAATGCAATAACCAAATCCTTTTCAGGCGATATGTAAAGGCCTTGACCTCCATGTGCCACTTTGTAAAAATCACCATCATCGTATACTGCACTCCATTGATAACTGCTATATTTCTTTTCTTGTAAATCCCTTGAAGTATTGAGGTTTTTGTTTACATCTCTGATTTTAGATAAGTGAGCATCAGAAATTATTGGATTGGTGCTTTTTCTACCGCTAGGGGTAAAAGCAAGACCAAATCTAGCAAGATCTCGAAGTGTTGATGATATACCATTAGAATATGAAAGAGAGGTACCATTCGTATCGATTCCTAAAAGGGCACTGTATTCTGATCCTATTTTTCTCCATATTTCCTGTTCAACAAAATCGTGAAAGGTAAGTCCACTGATTTTTTCAACGAGTAGTGTTAATATAGCAGCATCGACATTCGAAAATTGGAACTTCGTACCTGATGAACTAACAGATTTTACAGTAGCTAAATCTTCAATGAGATCAAAACTCAACGAATCAGGAACAAATGGAGGATCAACTCCGGAACTCATGGAAAGTATATCGATTACTGGAATACCTTCCCAACCTGAATTTTTAAGGGTCTCAAAGTAGTAATCAATGGGCTTGCTAGTATCAATCAAACCTCTATCTTCCAAAATAGCAATTGAAGCACTAACAAAGACTTGGGTTATTATTAAATGGGTATGTAAATCGGTTGGAAACATTCTTGGATATCCTTCAAAGACGATTTCACCCTTATGAATTATAATTAACCCATTAACTTCTACTTGCTGTATATAGTCGTTTAAAGATAATCCACCTCCCTTTTTTAAATCTGTTGTGGTTATAAAATTTTTTACATCATCTCTTGGTGCTTCCCCAAGAACTTTTGGTGTACCTGACCTTTGTATTCGTGAATAATTCATTATTTCGGAGAAGTTTAAGTAAGCATACCGCTCCATATCGCCACCTACGGTCCAATTACCACCTTCGTAAATGTGTTTATGGAATGCGTACTTCTCTTCTTTTGTAAACCCAGTATAATTATACGTTTCATATTTTGGGTTGATATCGCTTAAAGTATTAGTGTCAGTTTTTGGTTCGTTTTTGCATGCAAAAAGAAGAATTGAGATAATCCAGAGATTTTTCATATTTTCATAATGTTTAAATTTATGTAGTCTTTATTCAGAATAGCTATATACACCGAGTTGGCGGTAGTTGTAATTTATTATTTTAGTTTTTGTATAATTTCCGTACTCACCCAATAAATGTTTGATAGTCCCGGTTGTATATCTCTTTCGTCCCTGCCAAAAAACAAATATTTGCCATCAGGACTAATACTTGGCGTTTTTTCAGAGAAATTGCTATTTATAGTAGTTCCAAGATTAATTGGGTTTGACCAAGTTCCATCTTGATTTTTGAAATAGACATAAATATCATTGTCCTTTCTGTTTTCTTCTTTGTTACGTGCAGTCACCAATAAATAATCATCATTTGGAGAGATAAAAGCATGATGCCCAATATCAATCTCAACTTCCTGTGGCTGTATAAGTTCACCGTTTTTGTTAGGAGCGTAATAGGTTTTAAATTTTGACAAATTGAAATAATAAAGCCCTCCATTTTTTGAATGATTGGGGAAGAATACCATATCTTCATTTACAGGAGAATTCAGTTTAATAGCATCACTCCATGAATTCTCTAGACGGTTAACATACCATATTTGTTCATCTGAAAAAATAGAGTCATATGCGGTAAAATAAACCCGTTTACCATCAGGACTTGCGAAAGGGTGCATTTCTTCCTTTTTACTTCCTTTGGTAAAACTTGCTTTTTTAATGGTAGTCCATGCACCATTGACGAGTTTAGAGACATAGATTTGTGACGCCTCGTCTTCATGTTTAGCGTCAAAATACAGTTCTTTTAAATCTGATGAAAACGAAATTGTGCTTTCATACCTTCCGTTGATTGACACTATACCAGGAGCGAAAACTTCTGGCGTTAAACCAGGAGGTTTTTGACCAAGATAAAGATTTTCTTGAGTAGTAGAAACATCCTCTTCTGTGTTCGATTTCTCTGTCTTACAAGCACTTAAAAATATTAAAGTTACCAGAGCGAACAATTTAAATATGTTATTTTTCATTGCTTAATTTGTATTAATTACTGCCAGCAAAAGGTTTGTTGCTCCTTTATTACCGTCTATATTTTTTTCACTTTTAACTATAACATACAGTATTGTGTTACATCCAAAACTACAAAATAAGGATATGGGTTAATTGTAAAATCTGATTGTTTTAAAACCCGCTTAACAGATTGCTTTTTTAAAAGCGTTATTGTTGTAATACCAAAGCCCATAATTGCAGACTAAATACCCCAATCTAAATGATTGCTAAAAGAAAAGAGTTCTGCAATAAGTAAGGTATTGCCAAATGCTATCCATGCTTTTCGTTTTTGATCTTTGTTTTTAAAGTTTCCCAAGTTATCATCATTAATTTTTATTTATACTATTTAGAAATGTAACTACTGAATTCCAGTACTCATCTGCTCCTTTTTGACCTGTCCATAATGCTCTTGAACCGTGAAATCCATCGGATTCAGGAATAAACTGCGATTGATTTTCATTCATTTGGGTATTTCCAATTAGAGCCTCTAATGTTGCTGCTTCTTGCCTAGATGAAGTTACCAGATAAGGTTTGTCAGCTTTAGCAAATGCCGTAGCTAATGATGGTGCTGCATTACCAAAATAATCTCCAGGACTAAATGAAATAATGGCCTTTACTTTATCATTTGTAACACCTTCAAGCAATGCCAAACTTGCTGAATACGAACTACCCCAAACAATTATCTTGGTATTATATTTCTTATTAAGAAAATTGATAGCTGCTTTGATATCTTGTTGAGCATCAATCATTTCATTACCCTTACCATTTTCTTTAGCAACATTGGCAGTCTCATTTTGTTTTCCAGCAAACTCACCACCAGAACGTTGGTCAATAGCAAGACAATTAAATCCCAATTCGTTTAGCTTGGGTGCAATATCAATGTATTCCATGCGATTATATCCTGCTTGATGACATAATAGAATAACCGGTTTGTTTGTGCCAATCTCATATAGATTTCCAGAAACCAAAAGTCCATCTTCAGCATTGAATTCAACTTTTATTGGTTGATATTTTTCTCCTAAAGCACCAGGATTTGGAAGCTGAACACTTTCTTTCATCTTTTTTTGCGCTTCCATTTCTTGCTTTATTAAGTTTTCAATAAGCTCAATACGAACAAACTTTCCTTCTTCATCAAAATGAATACTAGATTCACGCACACCTAAACCTACGAAGTCATATTTTACTTTGGCAATTCCATTTGTACTTTCTAAAATGGAAATTGAATTTAGTTTAGGAAGGTTAGACACTATATTATTAAGTATAGCTGGTGTATTTGCCACAGGAATTGGATCAAACTTCAACTCATTACTTACATAAGGCTTAATAGGTTCAACAGATTTTTCCTCAAAACTTTGTTTAAAAGCTTCTATTTGTTTTGAATAATCTTGAGCAAAAACACTTGTACTTGTACCAAAGGCAAGTAGTAAAATTGCAGCCGTTTTTGATGTTTTACCATTTATTCTTTTAATTAAAGTAGGTAGCAGCATTAAAAATGCTCCTAACAAGAATAGGTAATTAGGCAAGTCTTCTTGTATAAAATGGTTTTCTATCATTAGATTTGCTGTTTTTGCCAAAATAATAACAGCACCAACTACCATTAGTAGTATCCCAATTTTTTGGATAATTTTATATTCTTTAAATTTTTTTGAACTTTTCATTTTTATGTGTTTATAATTATTAATTAATTCCTATTTCTTGCTTCAACTTGGTCCATTTTGAAGCTAAAACAAAGACAAGGCCGATATTGAATACTATTACTTGATAATACCAAGGATATTCTTTTGGAACAATGGGAAATGCTATTAGCATAATTACAACGCCTAAAGCCCTGATAATCTTAAATCTAATCTCTTTTTTCATACTATTGATTTATTTGTACTCAAGTAGTATGTTAAAAAAAGGTGTTAAGAATTACACTTTTTTAGATTTTATTTTTGGAAAGAAGTTTTTGGTTGTTGTTGTATGCAATCAAAATATGCTTTACTTTTTAGATAGGAAGGCTTTTGATTTTATAATAAATTCATCTTTTGTTTCTCTTTCATGAGCTCCATGAGCAACATTTGGCAAAATCCATATATCAGAATTAGGCAAGTTTTTCTTAACCCGAGCTATTTCATAGAAATCCATACCTTCATCGTTATCACCTATCATGATCATAACTTCTGGATTTATACTTTGTAATTCTTCATCACTTACGATGACCTTATAGTTTTTAAACTGCTCCATTATGGCTTTTATCTTGTCATCCGAATCATGGTTTATTAACCAAGGAAAGTTCGCTCTATTCTCAAATGTAAAAGTATCTTGATACTGAATAAAATCATCAATCGACCAAGTGCCGACAGCACCAATTGTTATCATAGATTCGATTAAAGATGGATTAATAAGCGCAAGTTGAAAAAGAACATCACCTCCAAAACTAAATCCAATAGCCTTGATTTTATCCAAGTTTAAATGTCTGCATAATAAATTAAGATCTTCAGCTACTGACTTTATAGAAAGGGTTTCCTTAAAGGTTTCTGATTTTCCATGTCCAGTTAAATCGATTAAGTAAATTTCGTATTCTTTCTCATAATCCTTTACATAAGGTTTCCATGAATTAGATGTTTGACTATAGCCATGTAAAAGAAATAAAGGCTCACCTTTGCCATATACTTCATAATAAATGTTCTTTCCGTTTACTGTAACAGATTCGGACTTTTTTGGTGTTTGAGAAAACATATAAGTAGATATAAAAATATAAATTATTAATGTAGTGTATATTTTCATTTATGTGTTAATGATTTTTTTGGTCAAAATAAAAGTTTACGGATTATTCTAAATCTTCATCCATGTCTTTCAAATTGGATTTTAATTGATTCAAATAATTACCAAATTTAAGTTTCTGTTCGTAGCGAGATAAGTAGTAGAAAATAAAAGCACCAGCAATAGTGACCAATATGATTAAGAGCGTTATTTTAATGTTCCCCTCAACAATACCTTTCTTATTGTTTATGAGGTAGGCTATCCAACCAAATGCAATGGAATTGAATGCAGCTCCAGAATAGATGTTAAGTCGAATTGCTTTTCCCATAATATCAATAAATTTCTTCAATGACTCCTTTATGTTGACTGTTTTGGTCTCAAAGCGAATTATTTCTCGAAATGCTTTAAAATTCCAAGAAAGCATACTCAACATAAAAATAACTACTGTAGCCAAGAAAACTCTATTGTCAGTAAGATTAAAAAAGTTCTCATAAAATGTGAATTTCTCTGGATTTATAAAAGAGCCTATTAACATTGTGGCACACAGAATTAGAGATAAACCACCCACAGAAAATTTCAGATACATTACCCTTTTGATTTTGCCCAATACTGTTTTTGAATCTTTCTTGATGGACTTTGCCACTACAAATTCATCGACAGTTTCTCTTGTAATGGTATCTTCTACCACTGCATTCCAGACTGATTTTAGTTCCAATAGTTCCATATTTAATTCTTATTTAAGTTTTTTGATAACTTGATTTTTATTCGGTTCATTTTTACACGCACATAGTTTTGGGTAATCCCTACTATTTCTGCGATTTCTTCATTCGATTTTTCATCTAAATGTAGCATCACAATTGCCTTTTCTATTTTGTTTAGATTTGATATGGCATTATGCATAAGCTTAAGTTTTTCATCTTGAAGGCTAGATTTTGATTCTTCAGAAGAATCCTTAAAAATATTTGTTTGAAAAAATAGTTGTCGTTTTTTTTTAGATTTTCTAAAATCTTGTATAGCAACATTTAGAGCAACACGATACATCCAAGTCGTAAATTTGGAATCTCCTCGAAAAGTGGCATACGAATTCCATAATTGTATCAATATTTCTTGAAACAAATCTTTTCGATGCTCCTCATTATCACAGTACATTCTACATACTTTGTGAACTATACCTTGTGAATCCAGAACTCGTTTTGAAAATTCTTTGCTTAATTGGTCCGTATTTTTCAATATAAATTGGTTTGGTATTCAATATGTTAAAATTAAACTTTCATAATTACAGTTTTTGGTAAATAATTTCTAAAATGAAAAAAACACATATTTGAAATTTCACATTTGTTCTAAAAGTTTACTTTTGAAAACTAAAACAAATCTTTTGCCAAAATAGATGAATTCAATTTATGATAAAATAATTTTTTATTTAAAAAAACCATATCCGTATTACTATAGACCCATAAGGAGTATGTTGCAAGTTTTATCAATTGTATTCGTCTTAAGCTTCACTTTTAGTTATTTTTTTGAACCCTTCGAAGTCAACCGAACAGAACATAAATTCGATTACTTTTGGATTTGCATTATCCATGCCTTTTTACCCATTCTTATTGCATTTATTTATTTTTTAATATTGAATTTTTCGATAAAGGATGACCTTAAATGGACACTAGGTAGAGAAGCAATTCATTTAACGGTACTATTGATATTGTTTGGATTTGGGAGTTTTTTAATTCGGGATATTATTTATGATAAGCCAGACAATTGGGAGTTACAATATTTAATTGAAGAGATTACTAATACCTTGTTAGTTGGACTGCTTTTAGTGTTTATTTTACTTCCATTAAATCTTCTACGTCTTCAGCAAAAATATCAAACTTCTGCTCTTAATTTGGGACTCCATGCAACCGAAAAATCAAAAACAGATGAAAAATTAGAAATTCAATCTTTAATTCCTTCTGAAAATTTTACAATAGAAATTTCCAATTTTATTTTTGCCAAAGTGGACAGCAACTACATTGATATTTACAAAAATACTTCCAATGGAACTGAAAAGAAGATAATTCGTCAATCTCTTAAAAATTTGGAGAATCAATTAAAACCCTTCCCTATTATTTTTCAAACCCACAGATCATATTTAGTAAATATATCTTATATCGAATCTATCGCAGGAAACGCCCAAGGTTTTATGATTACATTATCTAATTGTGATATTGAGGTTCCTGTATCACGTTCGAAAATTGAAGAATTTCGCCAACTTTTTTCTAAAAGCATTTAGTCCCTAGTTTGTTTTTCGTCACTTAATCTTGTCATTCATAACTCCATTCATAATTTATTTATTGAAGTCATTATGTTTGCTGAATCTTAAAAAAATTTGATTTTAAATGACAAAAACAGAGAGGCGTTATGATATAGATGCATGGCGTGTTATTTCCATATTAGCAGTATATCTTCACCATATAGGAATGCCTTTTAATGGAGATGGTTTTCACATAATGAACAACGAATCAAGTAAATTTCTAGATGACTTAATGGTTTTCTTTGAACAATTTAGGCTTCCAATGTTATTCTTGATTTCAGGAGCTGGAACAGTATATGCCTTTTCCAAAAGAACTTGGATTCAATTTATTGGAGAGCGAGCTTATCGATTGTTGATTCCATTAGTTTTTGGTGTTTTTTTTATAGTCCCTCCACAAACCTATTTTGAAAATAAAATGGAATATGCCTCTTATTTCGATTTCTATTCCAATATATTTTCCAATATAGAAGTAAACCATCTTTGGTTTATTGAGAACCTGTTTTATATTTCCTTAATTAGTATCCCAATTATTTTATTTTTCAAGTCTAATACTTCAAGTGGTGTTAGAAGTTGGATTGCTTCTCTAGGTTCAAAGAATTATGGAATCGCCTTATGGGTTGTCCCTTTAATTATAATAAAAATTGTAAGTAAGAAATACTTCCCTGATGATTCTAAAGATATTTTAAACCTATCTTCTACATTATTTTATGGATATTTTTTTGTTGCAGGCATTTTAATAACAACTGCTCCAATGCTGTGGGATTCACTTAAAAAATATAGAAAAGTTAATTTAACACTTACCATTACAGGTATTTTGATTTTCTATGCATATTATTTTCTACCTAATGAAATAGCTTCCCAATATTTTAATATAGAGACGCGTTGGGCTATTTGGTATGGTGTTTCCGCTTTTGTTAGCTGGTCGTTAATAACTACACTGCTTGGTTATGGTCAAATTTGGTTCAACAAGAAAAGTGAAGTACTGAAAAAAGCAAACGAAGCAATATATCCTTTCTACATCCTTCACCAAACAGTCATAATAGTTTTGGCTTATTACATTGTGCAAATGAACGCATCAATTCCGGTTAAATTAATGTTGTTATTGATCAGTACTTTTCCAATCATTATTGTTATATACCGTTTTTTAATATATCCTTTTAAAATACCAAGATTTCTTTTTGGAATGAAGAATGGAAATAAACCTACAGAATGAAAATTAATTATTATTTATGTTACATTTTATATGCTTTTTAATTTGACTTCCTCTTTTTTATTTAAAGCGTTCCTCAAACTATTCATATCATCACTAACTTTCCTTTCTATTACTTTAGCATAAATTTGAGTTGTTGAAATACGAGAATGCCCCAATAATTTTGAAACAGTTTCAATAGGAACTCCATTACTTAAAGTAACTGTAGTTGCAAACGTATGACGCGCTAAATGGAATGTCAGGTTTTTTCTAATTTCGCATAAATCTGCAACTTCTTTGAGATATGAATTTAACTTTTGATTTGACATTCTTGGAAAGATTGTACCATTAGCTAATGATTTTGGGTTCTTTTTATATTTGTCAATTAATGTTAAAGCTTTAGGCAAAATTGGGATTCGTAAAGCGTTATTTGTTTTCTCCCTTTTCATTATTAGCCATAGTTCTCCATCGATTCCATAATTAATATCACTAGCAGTTAGATTAACTACATCAATATAGCTTAAACCCGTATAGCAAGCGAATATGAATAAGTCCTTAACCAATTGCAACCTTTCTATTGAATAATCTTTTTCTTCAATTTTGAATAATTCTGCTTCAGTTAAAAATCCTCTTTCTGCTTTTTCAAACTTGGATTGGAAATTAATAAAAGGGTCTCTGTCAATCCATTCCAGCTTATAGGCAAGAATTATCATTTTTCTAAAGCGTTCGATATGCTTCATTACTGTGTTATTACCCATCGGTTTCTGATGGTCTGTTGGTGTATGGCTTCTTAAATATTTCTCAAACTTTAGAATGAAATTATAGTCCAACTGCTTTAAATACATATCGGTAACTTTATATTTTATAAAAATAAAATCAGCGATATAACCTTGTGTAGTGAAGTAGTTCTTTTGAGTACCCCATTTTAACTTACCAACCATATCTTCATTGTGATATTTGATAATGTCATTTAAAGAATAGTTTTGTTCATCTTCTTTTAAATATCTTGCTTTGATAGTTTGAGCTGAAATTATTTTGCCTTCAGATTTTAATTCGTTCTTTGAGTTATGAAGTTCTGAAGATACCTGGTCTAAAAAATCATTGATAATTCGAGCTTCTTGATTGGTGCCTTTAACCTTGTTCTTGGCCGAGCTCCAATATTCCATTTTGATTTTTCTTTTGAGGCTAATTTCTGCTCTTTTACCATTTACTGTAATACGTGCATAAAGTGGTGCTTTTCCATTTTTGGCTTTTGAAAGTTTAAGCCAGAACAGAATACTAAACGTTGTAGAAGTTTTCATGTCTTTCGTCTTTAATTAAACATTTGTTTACTGACGAAAGTCAAATCAATAATTCGGTTACCTTTTTATTTGCTCTTAAATGGTAACCGAATAGGTCACTTATTTAACTAAATAATATCAAATCTTATGATTGCCTAAAAACCATAAAACCTCGATAATCTTACGATTACCAAGGTTTTGATATTAATTGGTTATTAAATTTGTCGGGGTGGCAGGATTCGAACCTGCGACCTCCGCGTCCCAAACGCGGCGCGATAACCGGGCTACGCTACACCCCGAATTTAAATAGAATCGAATATTACTTTCTCAATTCCGATTCTACTTGCAACTTTAAATTATCAGAGCGTAGTTTATGCCGCACTTGATGCGGTACTACACCCCGAATTGGTTATCTAAATTTTCTATCGTGAAAATCGAGGTGCAAATATATGGCTTTTCTTTAAAAACTAACAAGATTTATTTTTAAATTTAAAGATTAAAGCAATTATCTTATGACACTAAAATATCAATATCTATTACTCCTTGTTTTTTTTAGTTTATTCACTTGTGCTCAAGACAAAAATCCTGTAAACACAAATCATGATTATGAAGTGATTGTGCCAGATTTATCTATTCCTTGGGGATTTGTTTTTTTACCTGACAACTCAATACTTATCAATGAAAAAGAAGGTAAAATGATACACTATAAAGATGGTAAAAAAACTACCATAGAAGATGTACCAAAAGTTTACAACAGAGGTCAAGGTGGTTTATTAGATATTGCTCTTCATCCTAACTACAAAGAAAATGGTTGGATTTATATTACCTATGCTTCCTCTGAAGGTGAAGGCGAAGGAGGAAACACAGCGTTAATGAGAGCAAAACTAAAAGACAATAAACTCATTGACAAGCAACTTTTGTATAAAGCAACTCCAAACACAACTAGAGGTCAACATTTTGGATCGCGCATTGTATTTGATAATCAAGGTTACTTGTATTTTACAATTGGTGAACGAGGTGAAGAGTTTGTAAATCCGCAAGATATTACTCGCGATGGCGGAAAAGTATATCGATTACACGATGATGGTACAATACCTGAAGACAATCCATTTGTAAATGAACCTAACGCTAAAAAAGCTATTTACACCTTTGGTAATCGCAATCCGCAAGGTATGGTTTTGCATCCTGAAACTGGAGAGGTTTGGACACATGAACATGGACCACGTGGAGGTGATGAAATAAACATCATTAAAGCTGGTGCCAATTATGGATGGCCTGTAATTACATATGGCATTAACTATATAGGCACAAAAATAACAGACGAAACTGCTCGTCCTGGAATGGAACAGCCGCTACATTATTGGGACCCTTCTATTGCTCCTAGTGGTATGGCATTTATCTCTAGTGATAAATATCCTGGATGGAAAGGCGATTTACTTGTTGGCTCTTTAAAATTTCAATATGTAGATAAATGTGTATTAAAAGACGGCAAAGTAATTAAAGAAGAACGCCTTTTAGACGGATTAGGTAGAGTAAGAACAATAATCCAAGGACCAGATGGCTTTATTTATGTTGGTATAGAAAATTTAGGCATCGTTAAACTATTACCAAAAAAATAATGAAGTTATCTATGATTTCTATTCTTATAATTCTGTTTTCATTTTTATCGTGCAACGATTCAAACCCAAAACAAAATCAACAATTGCAAGTAAGTATACAACGAGGTGCTATTGTTTATGAAGACTTCTGTATGCAATGCCATATGCCTGATGGAAAAGGAGTTGAAAAAGCGTTTCCTCCTTTAGCAAATTCAGATTATTTGATGAATAAGCGCAAAGAGAGCATTAAAGCCATTAAATATGGACTTACAGGAGAAATTACTGTAAATGGAAAAAAGTATAAAACAGCGATGGCTCCTTTAGGGCTAACTAACAAAGAAGTGGCAGATGTAATGAATTACATAACAAACTCTTGGGATAACAAAAATGATAAAATGATAACTGAAGACGAAGTTTCAAAAATTCAGCAATAAAAATCTTTTATAATTGGTTAAATTTGCGGCAACATCTAAACAAAAAGTATGCTTATTATAGGAATTGCTGGTGGAACTGGCTGCGGAAAGACTACAGTAGTCAATCAAATACTAAATGAATTACCTGAAGGCGAAGTTGGAGTTATCTCACAAGACTCTTATTATAAAGACACATCACACTTAAGTTATGAAGAGCGTGTAAAGATTAATTTTGACCATCCACGTTCTATAGATTTTGAATTGTTAGAAGAGCATCTTAAAGAACTCCGAAAAGGTAACGATATAAACCAGCCTGTGTATTCTTTTATAAAGCATAACCGAACAGGAGATACAATTTTAACGCATCCTCGAAAAGTAATGATTGTTGAAGGTATTTTAATCTTAACCAATCCAGAGCTTAGAGATATGTTTGATATAAAAATATTTGTACATGCTGATAGTGACGAACGCTTAATTCGTCGTTTAAAACGCGATATTACAGAGCGTGGCAGAGATATAGACGAAGTGTTATCTCGTTATCAAAACACATTAAAACCTATGCATCAGCAGTTTATTGAGCCAATGAAAGAGTATGCTGATATTATTATACCTAACAATAAATACAATACAGTAGCTGTTGATATTGTAAAGACAATTATTAATCAACGTTTAGTATAAATGAATTTTAAATCTAAATATCTAAAACCATTCAAAAACCTATATATCCTAATTTTTTCAGGGTTTGTAGTATGGATGCTTTTTTTTGATACCAATTCGTGGTTAACACATCGTGGATTAAATAGTGATATTGACGATTTAGAAAATGAAAAAGAATACTACAAAAACGAGATTGATAAAGACAAAAAAGCAATAAAAGAATTAAGTACTGAAGAAGGTATTGAAAAACTGGCTCGCGAAAAATATTATATGAAAAAAGAGAATGAAGATATTTATATAATTGAATATGAGGACAGTTTAAAAAACCAGAAAAAAGATGAGTAAACAATTATTCAAAGCATTTCCTGAAGTCTCCTCAAAACAGTGGAAACAACTTATACAAGCTGATTTAAAAGGTGAAGATTATAACGAAACCTTAATCTGGAAAACCAACGAAGGCATTAATGTAAAGCCTTTTTATCACGCAGATGAATTTGCAGCACTTCCAGATATTACAACTTCAAAAGCGACTCAGTGGAATATTTGTCAAACCATATTTGTAGCCAATGTAAGCAAATCGAATGCTAAAGCAGTTGATGCAATTGAAAGAGGAGCAGAACGCATTAAATTTATTCTTCCTACTGAAGATATTTCATTAAAAGATTTACTGGTAAACATCAATTTATCAGAAACTGCTATCTATTTCGAATTACAATTTTTAAACTCCGAATTCGTAAAAGAGCTAAGCTCAATTCCTTCAAAAGCTGGTATTTATATTCAATCAGATATTATTGGTCATCTTGCCAGAACAGGTAACTGGTTTTCAAACCTTAAAGACGACCACCAACAATTTGAAGCTATAGTCAATACAACGTCTAGTTTTAGTGTTGATGTATCACTATATCAAAATGCTGGAGCTACAATGGTTCAGCAATTAGCCTATGCCATGGCGCATGCTAATGAGTATTTAAATCATTTTAACACTAACGAAAAGCAAGACATTAAAGTCATTTTTAATGTTGCTGTTGGTACCAATTACTTCTTTGAAATTGCTAAACTCAGAGCCTTACGAGTGCTTTGGGAAGCCTTAGCAAATGAGTATCAAATACCTACCTATTGCTACATTTTTGCAACACCAACAAAGCGCAACAAAACACTATACGATTACAACACCAACATGCTTCGTACAACAACCGAATGTATGAGTGCTGTTCTTGGTGGAGCAGATACCATTTGCAATTTGGCTTACGATGCCATTTATCATAAAGACAATGAGTTTGGCGAACGTATTTCTCGCAATCAGTTATTAGTTTTAAGACACGAAAGCTATTTCGATAAGGTTAATAACCCTTCAGATGGTGCATATTATATAGAGAGCATTACAACGCAATTAGCAGAAAAAGCGCTAACACTTTTTAAAGAGATTGAAGCAAATGGTGGCTTTTTACATCAACTAAAAGAAGGGCTTATCCAACGAAAAATAAAAGAAAGCGCAGCCAAAGAGCAAGAGCAATTTAATTCTGGTGAAGATATTTTATTAGGAACCAATAAACACCCAAATCCTAAAGATAAAATGAAGCATGAATTAGAGTTGTATCCTTTTGTAAAAACCAATCCTGTAAAAACGTTGATTGAGCCAATTATAGAAAAAAGGCTTGCTGAAACTATGGAACAAAAACGTTTAGAAGATGAGTAGAAAAAGCCTTCAACATATCGCATTAAATACTAAACCTGAAAGCCAAAAGCCAAAGGCTGATAGTATATTTAAAACAGCTGAAGATATTGATGTTAAATCTACCTATTCTAAAGACGATTTAAAAAATGTAGAACACATCAACTTTATAGCTGGCATTGCTCCTAACCTTCGTGGTCCATACTCAACCATGTATGTTCGCAGACCTTGGACTATTCGTCAGTATGCTGGTTTTAGCACAGCAGAAGAAAGTAACGCCTTTTACAGACGTAATCTTGCAGCAGGACAAAAAGGACTCTCAGTTGCTTTCGATTTGGCAACACATAGAGGTTACGATAGCGATCATGAACGTGTGGTTGGCGATGTTGGTAAAGCAGGAGTTGCTATCGATTCGGTTGAGGATATGAAAATACTTTTCGACCAGATTCCTTTAGATAAAATGTCTGTTTCAATGACCATGAATGGTGCTGTGTTACCAATTATGGCATTTTATATCGTTGCTGCAGAAGAGCAAGGTGTAAAACCAGAACAACTAGCAGGAACCATACAAAACGATATTTTAAAGGAGTTTATGGTACGTAATACTTACATCTATCCTCCTACACCATCAATGAAAATTATCTCTGATATTTTTGAATACACAAGCAAAAACATGCCAAAATTCAATAGTATTAGTATTTCTGGATACCATATGCAAGAAGCTGGTGCAACTTGCGATATTGAATTGGCTTACACACTTGCCGACGGATTAGAGTACATTAAAAAAGGACTTGCAGCAGGAATGGATATCGATACCTTTGCACCTCGTTTATCGTTTTTCTGGGCTATAGGAATGAACCATTTTATGGAGATTGCCAAAATGCGTGCAGCACGTATGTTATGGGCAAAACTCGTAAAACAATTCAACCCAAAAGATGATAAATCGTTGGCTTTACGTACACATTGCCAAACCAGTGGTTGGAGTTTAACAGAACAAGACCCATTTAATAATGTGGCTCGTACCACTATTGAAGCAGCAGCAGCAGCTTTTGGTGGCACACAGAGTTTACATACCAACGCATTAGACGAAGCTATAGCTTTACCAACCGATTTTTCGGCTCGTATTGCACGTAATACACAAATATTTTTACAGCAAGAAACACATATTACAAAAACGGTCGACCCTTGGGCTGGTAGTTACTATGTTGAAAAGCTAACCCACGATATTGCTCAAAAAGCATGGCAACTTATTGAAGAAGTTGAAGAACTTGGTGGAATGACCAAAGCTATTGAAGCTGGCATCCCAAAACTACGTATTGAAGAAGCTGCAGCACGCAAACAAGCACGTATCGATTCTGGGCAAGATATAATTGTTGGTGTTAACAAATACCGATTAGAACAAGAAGACCCAATCTCAACATTAGAAGTAGATAACCAAACGGTTAGAAACTCACAAATTGAGCGTTTAAATAGCATAAAAGCATCTCGTAATAGCGAAAAAACAACAGCTGCTTTATCAAAATTAACTGAAGCAGCACGATTAGGAAACCAAAATTTATTAGCTTTAGCTGTCGAAGCTGCTCGAGAGCGAGCAACATTAGGCGAAATAAGTGATGCTTTAGAAACTGCTTTTGGGCGTTATAAAGCACAAATAAAATCATTTTCTGGCGTGTATAGTAAAGAAATAAAAGACGATGCTTCCTTTAAAAAGGCTCGTGAACTTGCCGATAAATTTGCAGAACAAGATGGTCGCAGACCTCGTATTATGATTGCAAAAATGGGACAAGATGGTCATGATAGAGGCGCAAAAGTAGTCGCAACTGGTTATGCTGATGTTGGCTTTGATGTCGATATTGGTCCTTTGTTTCAAACACCAAAAGAAGCTGCAAAACAAGCGGTTGAAAACGATGTGCATATTCTTGGTGTATCGTCATTAGCAGCAGGACACAAAACCTTAGTACCACAAGTTATTGAAGAGCTTAAAAACTATGGTCGCGACGATATTATGGTTATTGTTGGTGGTGTTATACCAAAACAAGATTACCAATATTTGTTTGATGCTGGTGCAGTTGCTGTATTTGGTCCTGGAACAAAAATTAGCGATGCTGCTATTCAGATTTTAGAGATTCTTATTGACTAAGAATTGCTCTTATAATTATTTAGGTGTAATTTAAAAACATAATGAAACTATCTTCTAAAGCACAACATATTTATAATCAAATCGATAAGCAAACCACTAAATTGGGAGATTTGAGAAAGATTGCTAAAGAATTGAAAAAAGACCACGATTTAGCTTTAGAACTTTGGGCAACTACCAAATTTTTACCTCGTCAATTGGCTATTCTAATAATGGATAGCAAACAACTTAACCAAAAAGAGATTGACAAACTTGACCAAGATATTCAAAAACACGATTACGATGAGCGAATTCATTTAATGGATTGGCTAATGGCAAACCAATTATCTAAAGACAAAAAATTGGTTGCTCTTATTGAATCTTGGGAAAACAACTCCTCTTCATTACAACGTAGAGTGTTTTGGTATTACCAAGCAAGATTAAGATGGATGGGAAATACTAACCAATCTAATACAGACTATCTTTTATCGTCAATAGAGAAACATATAATGGATGAAACACCAGAAGTACAATGGGCAATGAATTATACAGCTGGTCAAATAGGTAAATGGCAAGCTAATTATCGCGACAGATGTATTGCAATTGGCGAAACAACAGGACTTTATAAAGACGAGGTTGTACCTAAAAATTGTACGCCAAGTTACTTACCAGAGTTTATTAGAATTGAAGTCGCTAAATTGAATACATAAATTACCTCACTCATTTTATACTTAAAAATTACGTAGTTCTACGTATAGGAAATTACATAAGTTTAATTTAGTTTTATGCTTAATAATAAGACTAATACTTCCTGTTATCCCTTTGTTAAAATATAAATACAGGAACATTAGTCCACATATAACCAGTTGTATGCAATTAAGATAACATGGATATTAATACTTGGAATAATCTTTCTAAAATTGAACAAGAAGAAATCAAAGTCATGGGAGCCGATTTTACAAGGCAAGTATTAAATTCTAATACTTCAGACGCAAGAGATTTTTGGATTAAATATGAAGTAAGATTAGATGAAGATTACTATTTCATTTTTGAAAAATCTACAGGACTGAAATTTGGAACATTCAAGTCTAAAAGTAAAAATGTGATGAATGCTTTGATGACAGATGCAATTCAAAACTATGGTCGTTAATATAAGCTTAAATCTATGCTAGAAATAATCCTTTTATCTAACTACGAATACATACTCTATCTAGACGATTCAAATAAAACTTTTTTAAATCTTACTAGGGAAAGTGGATTTGGGGTTTATGACTTTTGTTTTCAAGTCGAATTCAATGACATTACAGATAGAAATCTAACGGTCTCTGAAATCGAGAATTTAAGGAAGGAATATCTTAACGACCCAAAATCCTTCAGTTCAAAATACTCTGAACTGAAACTAGACTCAGAACAAACAAAAGTTGCACTTAACAACTGGATGACAAAAAAATGTAAAACTGCATACAACAAGGTATATAGCAAATAGGGCTCACGTTATTTAAGACTAATAATTACTAAAATAATATTCGCCAAATCGTTAATTTGGCTTTTAATAAAAGATAAAAACAAAATAAAACGTTTGGCTTGGTGCTGCTAAGAGCATTACCTGCTCCCGTCTGCCCTACTTGCCATATACTAAACGTTGCCACCAATTAAAACGAACCTAGAAACATATGTCAAGAGAAATACTAAAATTCCATTTTTATTCGATTAAGTTTAAAGCGTATGCAAAGTTGGAAAGAGAATACAGTAGTACAACAATATTGAAAGATGCAATAACTTTTTTGACTAATGAACTTCACAAAGGACAAGGTTATTTAATTGACAAACATAGAAATCGAGATAATGAAAGTCCTAGAGAACTATTTATGACTAGTGCTGTGTTTATGCCAAAAGAAAGACGAATTAGATGCACATTAGCTCTTCTACGCTCTGGCAGAATTCCAAAAATAAAACCGGTTGATGAGTATAAATTAGTTCCTATCAAAACTCTTGGTTCTATTGCAGAAGAAACACATTTTTTTATCGATTATAGTAGAAACTATGGAGTGGTTTGCATTGAATATAATCACTATGGACCACGAATGTCTGACGTCGAATATTATTTAAGAAATGTATCACGAGAAAAATTAAAACTAGCTAAAGCAGTCGAGGTAAATCTATATATGAGTAATACGATAGATAAAACTTTAGAAAATCTACGTAATGTTTTAAATATGCAGATTAAAATACAACCGAGCAAAATAGCACAAATGGATAATGATGTGAAAGGTCAGTATTTTACGGGAATTAATACGATTGGAAATAGATTAAAACCAAATTTCATAAGAGTAGAAACTTATTTTCAAACACCTGGAAGTAATATTACTAGTAAGGAACTAAACAAAGAGGCTAATTCAATGGTTAAAACTTTACTTGGAAAATTTAAAGCAAGACCATTTCACATTGACTGTTTTGACGATTTTGTTATTAAATATGAGGATAAAGAAGGAAATGAAGAATTATTTAATTTACTTCGAGAAAAAAAAGAATTAGGTTACGATGTAGAAATGTCAACTCTAAAAAAGAAGAGGCATTGGTACGAATTAATAGAAAAGGATTTTGACGAATTTATGGTTAAATTTAACTAATGATATTAGATAAATATTTCAGAAGACCTGTGCTATATGACTATTTGATTTCAATTATAGTTGGAGCATTATTGTATTTGATTTTTTACAAAGGTTTATTCAATTTACCTAACGATGAACGTTCATTGTCTATGACTACAGATTTAGCAAACGTTGGTCTAACTAGTGCTGGATTTATACTTACGCTATTAACAGTTTTAATTACGTTTAAAAGCAGTTCGAGTATAAACAAAAAAGAATATTCAGAAGATGATTCTCTGTTTAATTTATTTTTTGCGTCTGACTTATATTTTATAACAGTCCGAATTTTAAAAAACTCAATTAAGTCACTTATTTTAATATCAGTATTTGGATTTGCATTAAAACTTGGAATTCCGAAAGAATATTTGAAGTATGTATTTTTTTATAATGTTTTTGGCTTAATAATTATTGCTCTGACCCTTTACAGATGTTTACTAGTTTTGACTAAAGTTTTGAAAATGCAGAAGTAAAATAACTGGTGGCAACAAAGAACTGAGTTAAAAAACAAGCTTTTTTAAGCTAATTTAGAAACAAAGTTTTCATCATAAGGTAATCCTGATTTTGCAATTGCAAATGCTTGTTTTAATAATTTGTTTGCCACAGCTATTAA